>ERZ1031078.48-NODE-48-length-35004-cov-9.198174_pt1 | contig 35004 bp, 35 predicted proteins | sample MGYA00518179_ERZ1031078 | MGnify/ENA primary metagenome ERZ1031078 (study PRJEB33719, sample SAMN04261274) | wastewater metagenome | biome: rural village; feature: human; material: feces | host: Homo sapiens | place: El Salvador | collected 2014-01-14 ... | reverse complement strand
GCGGTTACATCCTCTCGTCCCTGAGGGAAGAGAGGCTTGGTGAGAAAGGTGGAGCTCCCTTTGGCTAAAGGGAGACGGAGGAATTCGAAAAAAGCCTTTTTTAATGGTAAAGAAGGACGGGATGATTTTAGAAAATCTTATTATAAGAACAAAAATTATTACGATGAATATAGTAAAAACAGAAATAGATGGCGTACTCATTATAGAGCCACGCCTCTTCCGTGATGCTCGTGGCTACTTCTTCGAGAGTTTCAGCGAGCGGCAGTTTGAAGAGAAGGTGACTCCTATCTTGGGGCATAGCGTTCACTTCTGCCAAGACAACGAGTCTATGAGCAGCTATGGCGTAATGCGAGGCTTGCACTTCCAGCGTCCACCTTATACCCAAAGCAAATTGGTACGTTGCGTAAAAGGTAGAGTGCTTGATGTCGCAGTAGATATTCGTAAAGGTTCTCCTACTTATGGCAAGCATGTAGCTGTAGAACTGACAGAAGACAATCATGTCCAGTTCTTTATCCCTAAGGGTTTTGCTCATGGTTTCGCCGTTCTCTCAGAAACAGCTGTCTTTCAGTACAAGTGTGATAACTTCTATCATCCAGAGGCAGATGGAGGTATCTCGATTCTCGATGAAACCCTCGGTATCGATTGGAAAATTCCTACAGAACATGCCAATCTCTCAGAGAAAGATACGAAACATGCGATGCTGAAGGATTTCGATTCTCCATTCGATATCAATGTAGATTTATACAAATAGGTGTCTTATGTCAGATAAAGAATTTTTAGAGTAAGGTTCTCGATTGTAAAATGAGCATAATATCTTCAAACAATGAATACTATCAGTTTAAGTGTCTACAGTATTACTTTATATAAGCGTTTTAAAAACAAAGACTTAGAAAACTTATCAAGTTTTGACCATGGGAAAGATTTCCTAAATTTGGTTGATCAGCTATTTTTGTCTTGGAAGCAAGATGTTGAGTTAGCCCTTTACAATGATGAGCAAGCTAAGAAAGTGAGTAGGCTGCGAAGAATAGGTGATGACTGCTGGGAATATCATCGCCATACGACATTTATTGATGGAATTATAGAAAGCGGTGAGTATGGAACACAGGAAGATATAATAGAAATCAAGACTGGTCGATCTAAGTATGTTAAGAAAAAAGAAGATGCTAGCTTGAGACCTTTCTACTTTATGTTTTATCATAAGCCTAATACAGAAGAATGCTTTCTGTTAGTGGAAAGAATAGGTCAAAATGGTATTGTTACCATTTTAGAAAAAGCATTAAGAGAGTTTTTGAGCAATGCCCTGTCTGAGGAATATACGCTTGTGCTTAGACCTTATCTGATGCCAAAGGTCTTGAAGTTAAACATGGAGTCTGTTGGTGGTGCTAAACGAGTTATCTTGAAAGGGATAAAAAATAATGCAGTAAGTGGTACTGCCAAGCAGCAGATGTTTGCAGGTTGTGCAACAGAAGTGTCTTTCGTCGCACCCAAGAATAGCTATATTCCTGGATTTGAAACACTCTTTGAAAAACTGAAAAAAGAAAAAGATAAGGGTGAAACTTGCAAGATAGATGCTTATGAATGTCAAGATGTAGCCTTTGAGGTATCATTCAATGGAAAAACAAGAATGTTATCTGTTGCCAATATTACCAATATGGGTATGAATGTAGATGTCACTAATAGGGTTAAATATGAAGGCGCTACAGGGTATCCAACTTATGCTTCTCTTAATGAGCAAGCCCATCAAGTTTTATCATATTTAGATTCATAGAGTTATGGGAAGAACATATAAGATTATTTTATGTGTGGCTGGTATTCTTGGATTTGTATGTGTTGTAATTTTCTTCTATTACATATACCAATATTCTACATTTACTGGCGTACAGGAAGCAGTGAAGTCCCAGTTGTCGTCTAATGTTGGTGACTTTATTTCTGGAACCATTGGCACTATACTTGCTTTTATATCAACATTGTTTTTGTTTGTTACCTTTCGTGTGCAGCAAGTTCAATTTGAAAAAAATCAGTCAGATGCCTATCGTCAAAGATTTGAAGGAACATTCTTTAATATCATGTCCATGATCTATCAAGTAAGAACAGAGGTGAACCAACAAATTTGTCTTAATTCTAAGCTAAAGTCTAAGAATCTTTTTGAGTTTTATCATTCGTTTGTTGATTTCTATGATCACAAACTAGACAAAGAGGCAGACTTTAAAGAGGCAATGACGATTTTGTTAAAAGACAATTATCAAAAGACAGAATTAGAAACCGCCATGTATGATTTAGGTCATGCTTATGATGAATATGTGGAGAGTCAAGGCTGTAATGCAGGTTTCTTCTTCCGTTATATTCATAATTTGATAACTTTTGTCATTCATCATTGGGGAGGTGAAAAACAAAAGGATGTTGCCATTGGTTATTTGAATTTTATCCAAGCGCAACTGACCAATGAGGAATTGGCTTTGTTGTTCTATGATAGCATCTCTAGAAATGGCATGGATAAGAAACGGGTCTATACATTCAAGGAAAATATGGATGAGTATTCTTTCTTGGAGAATATTCCCGAGTTCATTTTGGCAAACAGAAACCATTACAAGATATTCGCTCATACTATGTTTAAGTTTCTGAATGATGATGAGAGAAAAAATGTAGTTTCGAAGTTTAATAAAAAAAGTTGAATATAAAAATGCCTTACTTGTTAAAGTAGGGGTTGGCTGATAATTTAAAATGATAATATGAAGATTTCTAGATTGGATAAACCTATATCTTATTGGTCAGACAATAAGAAAGGAAACGTTTTTTATGTTCTATATCAGTCTTTTACGACTTGGGATAAAACATTGTTAGGAGTGATAAAACTGCACGACGAATCCCTTGATATTTATAATGGAGAGTCAAAAGAGGGTAGAGAATTCATTTCTTCATTTATGACAGAAGCCTATAGTCCCATATCCGTACGCTATTTGTATGTAGGCGATAGCTATAATAATCATCAAATCAAGAAGCATTTACATGACATAGTTACCAATATAAGTAATGACAATTCTCAAAAAAATATGGTTAAGCAATTGCTTTTGCATATAGAGAGTGATAACTACCAATATACTTATACCGATGTTAAAGGAATTTCAGCTGAGGAAATTGCCAAACTGATGGAGCAACATAGATACATGTATTTTAAATCTGAAAATTTGAATAAATCATTTTATTGTGGAATAACAAACGATGTTGATATACGCATGGATCAACATCGCAGAGATGATTTCCTTATCGAAGATGACCATGTTCGTGCTTATGTTTGTGCAAATGTTGAAGTTGCTAAACAAGTGGAGGGGTTATTAGGTATCAAAGGCTATGATATAGGAGGACAAAATGCAGCAGGTAATGGAGCTGTGGAAACATCATTTATTGTTTATTTTCTAAAGAAAGGGGAGTTGATATAATATGGGTAATTTGCAAGAATGGATAGTTCCGATCTTGACATCTATAGTTGCTGTTGCTGTAGCGGTAATGACATGCAAATGGCAAATGAGGACAGAGTTAAGAAAAATACTTGAAAGCTATGTGTCCGATAAGAAATATAAGGCATATTATGATGCTGTAAATTTGGTCTTTACCCTTTTAGAAGAAGGTAGACAAAAGAAGACAGTATATTCCGACGCAAGGTTTCATGATTTGTTGAAAGTCAAGCAAGACCTGTTTGTATATGGTTCTGATGAAGCGTTTAGATCCTTTACTGCATATCTTTGCTCATGCACTCCAAATTCTGATGGTAGTGACGTTTTTAAGCCTTTGCTTGATTTCATGTTGATTGTTAGAAGAGAAATCTCTGGAGGTAAGAGTTCTATTTCTACCGATGACATTATGCTGAACTTAATGCAGAGCAAAGAGGAGCTTCGTAAATATCATGAATTTCTAAAAAAGAATGGAATGTAGTATCAGATAATTGTTTGATAACATTAAAAAATGTTGCGGATTTCTTTGAATTTGCAGCAAAGTTAATGAGGAGATAACATTTATGAAAGGAATTGTATTGCTGGTGGAAGTGGTACAAGTACTGTAATACTCCGATTCTATATCAATGTTGATTTGTATAAGAATAGGGAGTTGTAAACAGCCCACCCCAGGCGGTCCCATTCCGCACAACAGGCGTAGACCTTTGATGGTCCGCCAACCTTAGAGCGTAGCGGTTCTGAGCACCGGAGGGCGGTTACATCCTCTCGTCCCTGAGGGAAGAGAGGCTTGGTGAGAAAGGTGGAGCCTTCTTTAATGGTAAAGAAGGACGGGATGATTTTAGAAAATCTTTAATATTAAAGAGAGAGATTTATGATGGATACACATATTATAATCATGGCCGGCGGCGTAGGCAGCCGCTTCTGGCCTATGTCAACCCCCGATTACCCAAAGCAGTTCATAGATGTGATGGGTGTCGGACGTTCCCTTATTCAATTGACAGTAGATAGATTGAAGCCAATCTGTCCTGTAGAGAATATGTGGGTAGTGACAAACGAGAAATATATCAGCATTGTCAAGGAACAAATCCCTGATATGCCAGTAGATAATATATTAGCAGAACCAGAAGCTCGCAATACCGCTCCATGTATTGCTTATGCCTGCTGGAAGATTCAGAAGAAGCATCCTGCAGCCAACATCGTGGTGACACCATCCGATGCCCTGGTCATCAATACCACCGAGTATCAGCGAGTATTGAGCAAGGCATTGAGCTATACTTCCGATAAGAACGCCATCGTAACCATCGGTATTAAGCCAAGCCGCCCGGAAACAGGCTATGGCTATATCGCCTCAGCAGACCCTACATCCGTAGATGAAATCTACAAGGTTGAGGCTTTCAAGGAAAAGCCAAACCAGGAGACAGCCGAGCAGTACCTTGCCGCTGGCAACTACTATTGGAATGCCGGAATCTTCGTATGGAACATTGCTACCATCAGCAAGGCAATCCGTACCTTCCAACCGAATCTTGCCAGCATTATGGATGAGATGGCATCTTCTTTCTATACCGAACAGGAGAAAGAGGTAGTAGGTAAGCTCTTCCCAACCTGTGAGAAGATAAGCATTGACTATGCTGTAATGGAGAAGTCGAAGGAAATCTATACGTTGCCTGCCGAATTTGGTTGGAGCGACTTAGGCAGTTGGGGTAGCCTCCGCACCCTGCTCCCACAAGATGAGGCTGGCAATGCTAAGGTGGGTAAGAATATCCGCCTGTATGAATGCAAGAACTGCGTGGTTCATGCAGCTGATGAAAGCAAGGTAGTAGTTCAAGGCTTGGATAACTATATCGTAGCCGAGAAGAATGGGCAACTGCTTGTTTGCTCTTTGAAAGAGGAGCAGAGAATAAAAGAGTTTGGAAAATAATAATTTAAAATAAATGTCTTCTACTAAAAATAAAATGTTTAAGGGGGTGTTTTGGTCTGCCGTGGAACGGTACTCAGGTACAATCATGAGCCTGATAGTATCCATGATATTAGCCCGCCTGTTGCGTCCGGAAGATTACGGAATCGTAGCGATTGTTTTGGTGATAATTGGCTTTCTTAATATCTTCTCCTCAATGGGAATAGGTCCTGCAATTATACAAAGAGATGATTTGTCAAAAGATGATATCAATAATTTGTTTACGATGTCTATATTTATAGCTTTGATTTTATCATCTTTATTGTTTATTTCTTCTTGGGGTATTGCATGGTATTATACAAATCCACAGATAGTTCCAATATGCCAACTTTTATCCGTTAGCGTTTTTTTTACATCTTTAAATATGGTGCCCCATGCCTTAATGTCGAAGAATATGAGATTTAAGGAAATGGCGAAAAGAACGTTAGTTGTCCAAGTCGTTACTGGCGTAATTTCTGTTGGTGCAGCCTTAAAAGGATTTGGTGTATATTCTTTGGTAATATCTCCAATATTATCGTCAATTATTACTTTTGTATATTTTTGGAAATGTTATCCTGTGTATATATCGAAGCATTTTTCTTTTGAGCCATTTAAAAAGATATGGAAGTTTTCCTCATATTTGTTTGCTTTTGATTTTTTTAATTACTTTGCAGGCAATTTGGATAAACTTATAATAGGAAAATTAATGCCTTTAGCATCATTAGGTTATTATGAGAAATCATATCGTTTAATGCAAATGCCATTGCAGAATGTTTCTTCTGTAGTTAGCCCAGTCATGCAACCAATCATGTCATCCTTCCAGAATGATTATGAAGTAATGGCAACCAAATACAATCGTATAATCAAGTTTCTGGCTACAATTAGTTTTCCTCTTGCCGTCATTTTGATTTTTAATGGTCATGAATTGGTTTATTTGTTTTTTGGCTCACAATGGGGTGCTGCAGTACCATCTTTCCAGATATTTGCTATTGCTTTACCTTTCCAAATGATTTTGAATACCTCGGGTGGAATTTGGACTTCAAGTAATGCGACTAATTATATGTTTTGGACGGGTATGGCTAATACTTTAATTACTTGTATGGGATATATATTAGGTGCTTGTATTGGAAATGACGTGTCTTATATCGCTCTTGGTTGGACATGTGCAGCTGTAGTTTGTTTTTTAAATACATACTATTTCATGTACTCTAAATTGTTCAAAGTTTCATTCTTCAAAATGTTATTGGCATTAGTTTTTCCGATGATAAATGCCTTATTATTATGTGGTATTTACGTATTGTTCAATTTATATATAGAATGTTCAAATATAATTCTATCTTTTGTATCTAAAATTTTTATAGGATTTATTGTTTCTGTTTTATTTGTTCAATACTCACATCAATATAATATTTTTGATCACTTTAAAAAACTCTTAAGGAAAAAATATGTTTAATAAATATGATTATTTAATAGTAGGCTCTGGGCTTTTTGGAGCAACATTTGCCTATCGAGCTAAACAACAGGGCAAAAAATGTCTTGTTATCGATAAACGCTCTCATTTGGGAGGCAATATTTATTGTGAGAGAATTGAGGGCATTAATGTCCATAAGTATGGTGCTCATATCTTCCATACCTCAAATAAAAAGGTGTGGGATTTCGTCAATTCTATAGTTGAATTTAATCGCTATACCAATTGTCCTGTGGCAAATTATAAAGGAGAACTGTATAACTTGCCTTTCAACATGAATACGTTCTATCAAATGTGGGGTGTAACCACACCAGAGGAAGCACAGGCTAAAATTGACGAACAAAAAAAAGAAGCCGTTGCTGCTCTTGACGGTCGTGAACCTCAAAACCTAGAGGAGCAGGCTCTTACTTTAGTAGGTAAAGACATCTTTGAGAAACTTATAAAGGAATATACCGAAAAGCAATGGGGACGTAAGTGTACTGATCTTCCTGCGTTTATTATTAAACGTCTGCCTGTTCGCTTTGTGTTTGATAATAATTATTTCAACGATAAGTATCAAGGCATACCTGTCGGAGGATATAATAAACTGATTAAAGGTTTACTGGAAGGCATAGAATGTATGACAGATACCGACTTTTTCCATTCAGAATACAGAGATTGGAAAAAATATGCCGAAAACCTGGTTTATACAGGTCCTATTGACGAATATTTCGACTATGTGTATGGTAAGCTCGATTGGCGCACAGTGAGTTTTAAAACTCGTGTGGAAAATATATCAAATTTCCAAGGCAATGCAGTTGTCAATTATACGAGTCATGCCGTTCCTTTTACCCGTGTTATAGAGCACAAGCATTTTGAAATGTTCGGTCAGGAGATTAATGCTTGTCCAAAGACAGTTATTTCAGAAGAATACTCCACAGAATATAAAGAAGGTATGGAGCCTTATTACCCTGTTAATGATGATAGAAACAATCAGTTGACTGATAAATATCGCGAATTAGCATCTAAAGAGACAGATGTGATTTTTGGTGGTCGCTTGGCAGAGTATAAGTACTATGATATGGCTCCTGTTATAGAAAAAGTTTTATCTTTTAATTTTGATAATATATAGTATGGTATCTACAAAAGAAGCAAGAGTAGCTTGCGTAATCGTAACATATAATCGCAAGGTATATCTAAAACGTTGTTTGGAGGCTGTTGAGAGACAGATTTTCCAACCTCAAACTGTGTATATAGTAGATAATGCCAGTACCGACGGAACTATTGATTCAGTAAAAGAATGGGGATTTTATAATTGCAAAAGAAACGAAATAGTCTATAAATACGTATTGAACAAGAAGAACGAAGGAGGAGCTGGAGGATTTCATCTTGGTATGAAAACAGCCTTTGAGTTTGCATATTATGATGGATTTTGGGTTATGGATGATGATGGTGAGCCAGACAAGGAATGTCTGAAAGAGTTGGTGAAATTTTTGCCAAACAGAGATTATATAGCACCAATGGTCCTTTCTGATGAAGACAGAAATTCCTGTTCTTTTATTCCTGACAAGAAGTATGAAGATGTTTGCAAGCAAGCTGATTCAAATGGCGTGATTGAGTCATGGGCTTCTCCGTTTAATGGTATTCTGTATTCTCATAAATTGATAGAAAAAATAGGTTATCCTAAGAAAGAAATGTTTATTTGGGGCGATGAGATCAATTATCAAATACGAGCAGAAAAGGCTGGATTTTGTAGAATGACTAATGTAAAGGCTATTCATTATCATCCTGTAGATAGACAAGTGAGTGTTTGTAATGAGGATACCTTGAATGAATCGGTGTCTGAAGTTAAGGCAGATTGGAAACTTTATTGTCTATTAAGAAATCAAGCATATAATCGTACTTTAGTTTATAATTGTTACATGGCTTTCAAAAAAAATATGCTGATGCTGAGGGCTTATAAACATTATTATCATCAAGTGTTATCTGATTATTCAAAAGACAAGTTAATGAGAGATGCGGTACTTGCTGGATCTATTGGATATTTTGGAGGATTGAAAAAGTATATGAAAAGTTAATATGTATGGAGTTTATTGATAGAGTGTCGGAAAAGCGAGGCGCATTGATGGCTTTGGCTATCATGTTTGTTGTCGTATATCATTATAAGTGTTGGATAGGGGGCTTCCCTTGGTACATAGGGAGTATTTTAAAATTTGGATACATTGGTGTAGATATTTTCTTTTTCCTAAGTGGCTTTGGACTGGCTTGTTCTTTTCAAAAGAATAACATTAGACAGTTTTATAAAAACAGAGTAATAAAGATTCTTCCTTGTTATTTTCTTTATGGTGTAATTCTACTGTTGAATATTGCATTTCAAGGAGGAATGTTTACATGGTTTGATGTCTTATATAAATTCAGTACTCTCGAATATACATTCAGACATGGCGGTATAGATTGGTTTATGTGTGCGATTATTCAACTGTATCTGTTGTTTCCTTTAATTTTCTTTTTAGTGAAGAAAATTAGACTACTGGGAGTGATGTTTATATTCATAGTTGTTTATGCAGTGACTATTGCTTATAATTTTCATTGGACACATTTGGCAATGTTACAAAGGATTCCTATGTTTGTTATGGGTGTTTATTGTTATGTTTTTAGAAATAAAACGAAAGAAATCAAATATCTTGTATTGTTTTCGTTTATATGTTTTTTTGCTCTTTGTGTGTTTGCTGATGAACAAACAGCTTTTTTGAAGACGTGTTGTTTTACACCTACATTATTGTATGCTGTAACAAGCAATAAAATGGAGAAATGTCTGAATACAATAACAATGACAAAGCAAATTGGGGGGGCAGTATTGCAAAGAATACATTGCAAATATATTATGGAACCAATTTGGCATTGCTAAGTTACGATTGGATTGATGCAAATAGGGAAGTTAAAACTTTAATATTCTTATTGGCATTAGTTTTTGGTTCGTATTTTTTTCATTGGATTACCTATGAAACTTCTGTGTTTATAAAGAAGATATGAGTAAAATAACATTTTTATTAGATATTGCAATCATGCGTATCAACTTTATTCTCACTAAAATCTTCCATCGCAAGATTCTTTTTGTGGGAAAGTGTTGCTGTAGAAATTTGCATATATCGGAAGTAGATGGAACGACAGGCAACAGAGTAGAATTAGGACAGCATGTTGTCCTACGAAACTGTAGAGTGCGTTTTGAGGGAAATAATCATACGCTTTGTTTTGGTGATGGTGTCAAGTTGGAGAATGTATCTTTTTTCTTCGAGAAAGATGATAGTGACATCTGCATAGGTGATGGTACTTGGATAGGACCAGAATGTGAGTTGTCTGCATTTGACCATACTAAAATAGAAATAGGTAAAGGTAGTATATTTGCAAAGCAATGTATGATACGGACTTCAGACTCGCATATCATAAAGAATAATGATGGTGAAGTAATCAATCAGCCAAAGAATATAACAATAGGCTCACATGTTTGGCTTGGTCAACAGACTTTTGTGCTTAAAGGAGCACGCATACCTGATGGGTGTGTTGTGGGAGCAAGGTCAACAGTAACAGCATCACTTCATGCTGAACACAATGCAATAATCGTGGGGCAACCTGCAAAAATAATAAAAAACGATATTCAATGGGAATTATAAAAACTTTAGATATGAAAATTGCGATAAAGTTGCGTGGCATCTACGGCAAGTTTTTCAATCCTTCTCAGCCGCAGTTTACAATAAATTGTGAGAAGAATAAGGAGGTGATTCAGAAAATGATTTATGAGCGAATTGTAGGGGGGCAACCTTTGATGGTAGCTCGTATGGGACGAACAGAAATAGATGTTTGCGAGAATGTGAAATATACATACTACAAGCATCGAAGCAACTGGAAATTTATATCTTGGAAAGGCCAGCCTAATTTCTTGAATCCTTTCTTGATACCCAATTTCAACAAACTCTCTGGTTTCTGGCCATGGGATGATGAAACGGCATTGAAGCGGTTTTATCAGTTGATATGTTCTGATATGAAAGAGGTTGATGTACTGGGAAGCTGGTGTCGGAATGAGGAAGATTTTTCTGAAGAATTAAAGAAGTCTATAAAAGTAGATAGGGAATTGATGACACCTCTGCTCACCGATAAACCTTGGACTATGGCATTGAAAGGCAAGAAAGTTCTTGTGGTACATCCTTTTGCTGAGACCATACAAAACCAATATGCCCGTAGAGAGAAGTTGTTTCCTATCAATCCTGATATCTTACCCGAATTTGAGTTAAAAGTGCTGAAAGCTGTCCAAACATTGGGCTATGAAGACCCAAATTTCAAAGATTGGTTTGAGGCTTTGGATTTCATGAAGAAGGAAATAGACAAGGTGGATTACGACGTTTGCCTTTTGGGTTGTGGCGCCTATGGTTTTCCATTAGCAGCACATTGCAAACGCAAAGGTAAACAAGCTATACATCTTGGTGGAATCTTGCAGTTGCTATTTGGTATCAAAGGAAAACGTTGGGAAACCGATCCTGGATACATTAACGATTTTCCATATGCAAGTACCTATTATAATGAATATTGGGTAAGAGCTTCGGCAATGGAAACTCCACAAAAAGCTAATGATGTTGAAAATGGCTGCTATTGGTAATGCATACCATCATTTTATAAAATAAATTAGAACTATGAAAGTTGTTCATATAACAAAATTACCAGATGGCGGAGCATCTTGGTGTGCGATGAGAATTTGTCGTGCTTTGAGGAAGCAGGGCATAGATGCAGAAATGCTATTGATGCAAGGTCAGACTTCTAGTCATATATCTATAGTTGAGGCTGATTGGTTGTATCGACAGTATGATAATATAGTGGTTCGCTTGTTGGTGAAGATTTTGAAATTGTTTTTTAGACCTCGTTTTGAATATCTGATTCATAAACGGAAGCAGGCAGAGAAAACATGTAAGGCTTTCTTCACGTCTCCAGTGACTGGTTATACTAGTTTGGCAAACCATCCTTTGGTGAAAGAGGCAGATGTCGTTCATTTGCATTGGATTTCTGATTTCGTTGATTTCCCTACATTCTTCAAGCGAGTGAGGAAACCTATCGTGTGGACTATTCATGATGAGAATCCTGGGCTTGGCGGCTTTCATTATCTTTCGCACAAGGAAGAGGCTTCAAAAGAGTATTTAAGACTCGACAAAGTGTATGAGAATATAAAGCGGAAGGCATTGGAGAAAGGCAATCGTCCGCATTTGGTTGCCATCTCTTCTTATATGAGAGATTTTTTTAAGAAAAGTCCGGTTCTTAGGGATTGTACGACAACACTTATACACAACGGTGTGGACTGTAAAGTCTTCCATTCATTGCCAAAAGCTGAATGTCGTGCAAAGTTGGGAATCCCATTGGATAAAAAGGTATTCTTGTTCTCTTCGTACCAAATAGAAGACAAGCGAAAGGGACTTCAAGTGTTGATTCCTGCATTGGATTCTTTGCATGACAACTCTATCATGTTGGTATGCTTGGGCAATTACAAGATCGTTCCTCAAACAGAATTCATTCAATTGCGTTGCGAAGGATTAGTTAAAGGTAGTGATTTGCTGTCTGAGTATTATTCTGCTGCCGACTATTTCGTACTATCTTCGTTTCAAGAGGCTTTTGCGCAGACACCTTTGGAGGCTTTGGCTTGCGGAACTCCAGTAATTGCCTTTCCTTGTAGTGGAGTTCCGGATTTGATTACTCACAAGATAGGAGTAATGAGTGAGAATTTTACCTTGGAGGCTCTTGTGGATGCTATTAAGAAAGCTATGAATACTGAATATTGTCAAGATGAAATTAGAAATGAGGTTGTGTCTCGCTTTTCTTATGACATAATTGCCAAACAGTATATTGATTTGTATAACCAATTGCTTAAAGATAAGTAACATCATGAAATTATCTATCATAACCATTTGCTATAACGACAAACAAGGTTTACAACTAACGTTGGAGAGTGTAAAAGCCCAAACCACCCATGATTTCCAGTATATTGTAATTGATGGGGCTTCTAAAGATGGCTCTGCGGATTTGTTGACCAGTTATGCTCCCTTCATAGACTACTCTGTATCTGAGCCTGACAGTGGAATATATAATGCCATGAACAAAGGCATAGCGAAGTCGGAAGGTGAATATTGCCTTTTTATGAATGCGGGTGACACAATTTTTGCGAATGATACCATCGAGCGTGCAATGCCGCTGCTTGACGGAACAGACTTCCTCTCGGGTAATACTATTTGTGTATTTCCAGACGGCAAGACTAAAGTTTGGAAAGCTGTCAATGATGCTTCTACCTATTTGATGTCCATGTATTCGCTCAGTCATCAGGCAACATTCATTAAAACAGATATGTTGAAGAAACGTCCTTATCGTGAAGATCTAAAAGTTGTTTCGGATTGGGAGCAGATGTTTTATGAACTGATTATTGGTGACAGAACCTACAAACGCTTGAACTTGAACATCTGTAAGTTTGCACAGGGTGGAGTGTCTTCAACGCAAGCAGAAACTCGTGAAAGAGAAAGAAAGATAGTTCTGAATGAACACTTTTCGAAAAAAATGCAAACAGATATAGCTCATCCAAATCTGCTCGTTCGTATAGCAAGTTTGGCGGATTATGGAAGTCCTTATTACGGAAGGTTGGAATTGGTTGCAAGAATTGTGAGGAAAATATTTGGGAAGAATTGATATATTTGAAAATGAAACAACGGTTAGATTATATAAGTATTTTGCGTGTTGGGGCAATGTTGTCTGTTGTCGTTTATCATTGCATATGTGGGTATTCTAATATCTGGGGGGGCAAGTGGTCGTGGCAAATAGTTGATTTTTGGAATATAATAGCGCATGTCTTGTCTTATTACCATATGCCTTTATTTGTTATTATTAGCGGCTTTTTGTTTAAATATGTGCAAATCACAGGAAAGTATTCGAATTTTGGCACATTTTTGTATAAGAAAATTCGAAGGATAATGATTCCTTATATAGTTTGGGGATGCCTCTTATATATGATTTGGGGAAGTAGCGTTGGCAGATTGCAAGACGGTTATATGCATCTATGGTTCTTGTGGTTTATTTTTCAAGCTTATGTTACATTTTATTATATGGATAAGTTTGTTGGTAATAACAAGTTCGCTGAAATATGCCTTTTTGTGTGCTCAATATTTGCAATAATATTGTTTGAAAAATGCAAAAATGAAATAGGATATTGGGAATTTGGAATTCATTCTTATTTGCAATATATGCCTTATTATATAGTTGGAGCGCAACTTTATAGATATATGCAGAGTCGTTCGTTAAACTTAAATATCTGTAAAATAGGCCTGAGTTCTTGTGTTATCGGTTTCGTAATGTGCTATTGGTTCTTTTTCAAATATACATTAGCAGTTCTGTTTGCTTTATTTGTCCTACTGTTTGGAATATGCGTCATGTCAAGGCTAACGTTCAAATCGTATGGTTGGATAAAGATGTTTGATAAATATAGTCTGTCTATCTATATTCTGCATCATCCAATGATTCAGTTGATGAATGATTCTAAAATAGGTGTTATGTATATGCCGCATTATTGGATATATCCGATTGTTCAATTTTGCATGGTTATATTGTTATCGTTATTTATTACGGAAATGCTAGCTAAGTATAAAATTGGAAAAGTCGTTTTGGGACTATGAACTATTTTTTTGTATGCTATGGATTGTCTGTCCCAACAGTACAACGAATGTGTGGAGATATAGTTATTGCACATATCTTAGGCCTAGCACAAATCTCATGCATTATTTTGTCTTGCCACGGCATCTTAATGGAGTCGTTGATATTGTTGGTTTAGATGAAAATCCTTTGTTAGCTTCAGTTATCGCAATGGTCATTGCGCTGATGGTCGTAGGTGTAGTATTAGTATTCATAGCCATACTGCAAAGTATTTATATTAAGAAAATTTTGTGGAATAAGTAAATTCCTATCAATTTATTTAGTTTATGCAAGATATATTTATTTCAATAATTGTCCCAGTATATAATGTGGAAAAATATCTACGTGAATGTTTAGATAGTATTTCACTGCTTAAAACTGTGACTTGGGAGACAATACTTGTTGATGATGGTTCGACGGATACATCTGGACAGATCTGTGATGAGCATGCAAAACAGGATTCCAGATTCAGAGTTATTCATCAGAAGAATGCAGGTGTGAGTGCTGCAAGAAATGCAGGTCTGGATGCAGCTAAAGGTGAGTGGATATGGTTTGTCGATTCGGATGACATTGTAGATACACAATGTGTTCCAAATACAAAGAATTGGCTGGATAATCAAGGAGATGTTGACTATGTGATGTTTAGTCTGAAGAAATTTGAGGATGGAGATAAAAACTCTGTTTTGTCAAAAGTGTCTGATGATAATATGCCAAATATTATAAAAGAAGGTGATAAAAATGTTTTCCAATTGAAATATTTGTGTTCACAACATCAACAATTATGGTATCAGCGAGAAATCATTGAAAGACATCATATTCGTTTTACTCTTGGTATCCGAAATTCTGAAGATGGTGAATTTATGGCCAAGTATCTTATGCTGATGAGGAATCCTGTAAAAGTAGATTCTACCATATATTATTACCGTATGCGCGAAGGTTCTGCTATGCATTTGGCTTCTTCTGGAAAAAATATCATAGAGGATGTTCCTATTGTCTTTTTCAATTTGTTGAAATGGATGGGTGATGTTGGTCAGCCGGTGGAGCCATGGCTCAACTTCTGGTTCTTGAAAATGATTCAGAATCTTCTTGCTCAGGCAGGTCGCTATCAGCAATTAGACAAGAGGCAATTTCAAGCTACCATAAGAAAAATGATAGATGCCTGTGATAAGAAAGGTTTTTCTTTTGTTAGAGATAAGAAAATGCGACTCGCTTACTTTAGTATTTCTGCTTATTTTATAGTCAATAAGCTATATATGAAAATAAAAGATTTATAAGAGGTTTATATGAAAAAATGGATTTATGCAATGATAGGATTGCCGCATATTATCATTTATCTGCTGTATAGAAATAAAGATAAAAGGATTGATATGGATCTGGCAACTTATAATGACGGGAGAATAGGTGTTGATGCGTTTATCAATACCCTTTCAATAAATGAATATCGCAATGTCTTCTACTTTCGAATTCCTTGGATATTGAGAGTTTTCTTGAATATATTTTTGAGAAGAGTTCCTGATTGCAAATTGCAGTGTGCTCACTGTGGGGGGGCATTAAATGTTCACCATGGATGGGGTACTATTGTGCTTGCTGATAGGATAGGAGAGAATTTTTCAGTTTATCAGAATGTAACTGTTGGATATGGTAAAGATGGCAAGCCGAGTATCGGCAATCATGTGAGCATCTATTCTGGTGCTGTTGTCTTTGGAAATATTACGATCGGTAACCATGTAAGGATAGCAGCCAATACGGTGGTGCGAACTGATATACCCGATGGTTCGCTCGTCTATGGCAATCCGGCAGTGATTGTAAATCAAAAATAATTTATGGTACAAAAACACAGAATCCTTTATTGGGATGTCATTAAAGCGTTTGCTATTTTTCTGGTAGTTTGGGGACATTCTATGCAGTTCCTAACTCATGATGGCTTTGTTTGGAGTAGTCCAATCAATAGCTTTATTGTTACTTTTCATATGCCTCTATTTATGATGGTTAGTGGATATTTTGCTACTTCGATATTAAAAGGCGATGTCAAATCTACAATATTATCAAAGTTTAGACAACTATTAGTGCCTTCTGTTACAACTTATTTTACCGTAGGTATATTCCTTTTGATATTGAGAAGAAAGGAATGGTTGGAAGGAGTGGTTGGAATACTCAGTTATTGTGTGTCTTCGTTTTGGTATTTAAAGGCTTTATTCCTGTTTTATATTTTTTCAGTCCTGTTTGTAAGACTTAGAAAGAAGAATAAGTATTCTGTTTTGTTTTTCTTTCTCTTGTTGCTTCTTCCTCCGTTTATATTGGATTATGTTCATGCGATATCTACTTTACCTTATTTCTTGATAGGCTTGTGGATACGCCATCTGGGGGGGCTGTTTTGGAAGTATAAGAAACGTGTATTATTGATTTCTGTTTTGATTTATTCCTTGTTTGTCTTTCTTTTCAATATTCAGAATTATAATATGTACACAAATCCTTTTGGGTGGGAAATCGAGCTATTTGGCAGATTTGTCGTTCGTACGATAATTGGTATCAGTGGTAGTCTTGTGGCTTTGATTTTGATAAAAGCGATATGTGATAGAAATAAAGGGGGACTTTGGGAAAAACAGATTGCTAAGGTTGGCACTTATACCTTGGGTATCTATATATTTCAATATGAAATGTTTCGTTTTGGAAATATGTATTTAGTGGGATTCTATGATAGTTTGAATGTCTTTAAGGATACAATCTATGAGCGATTTTTCTTTGATATAGGCCTGTGCTTACCAACTTCTATTGTGGTATTGCTTATATCAATCTTAATTATCAAAATCCTACGCAAAAACAAATATACCAGACTCATTTTCTTAGGTGAAAAATAAAATTAAATAAATATGGCAACATATAATTATGACTTCGTCAATGATAACTTCAGAGATGAAGTAATTAGAAAAACCAAACAGAACTGTTTGATAGATACGCCTTTGAAGGCGAACTGTTATCAGAAAGCTTATGTCTTTCCGTTTAAGGAAGGACAGCGTGGTGAGGTTGTAACTGCTGATGGTATTACATTAGCTTCTGATTTTAAGGAAAAAACTTCTATAGATAAGTTTGATACAACCAACTTGCAACATGGTAAAAAAGCAATCTTTGTAGGTTCTTTATGGATCTATATTTGGGGACATTGCTTTACGGATCATTTTAATAAGGCATGGTTTGTACTTACTGATGAATGCAAGCGACTGCAGGAAGAAGGTGCTGAATTGGTGTTTATTTCCTGTACCACCAATGTGCCAAGATATATACAGCTCATCTTCCACTATGCTGGCATAAACCTTGATAAGGTACGTATGATAACAGAACCGACTATCTTTGAAGAACTCTATGTTCCTGAGAATTGTTATTTCCATACTCCTGATAAATGGCATCGCTTTTATACGAAGGAATATCTTCCCTTGCTGGAGAATATTCGCAAGAATGTAATTGAGGAAGCGGAAAGAGACGGAAACTTTCCCGTATATGAAAAAATATATTTGACCCGTACACAGGGTAAGTTTGGCAGCCTTTGGAAAGATTTGGGAGAAAAAGCAATAGAGAATGCCTTTGCCAAGGAAGGTTATACTGTTATTGCTCCAGAAAAGCATTCCGTTGCTCAGCAGTTCTGGATGATGATGAACTGTAAACAACTTGTAGCTACGGATGGTTCTATTTGTCATGCATCTTGTTTCTGCAAACCACATACTCAGGTTACAGTTTTGTGTAAGGCTAATTTCCTGGTGGAACATCAAATCGTATCCAATCAAATTGCTAACTTGAATGTGACATACGTTTCTGTTCATCATTCTTTCTTTGTAGATAAGAAGCATCCTTGGCATGGTCCTTATCTGCTTTGTATAACAGACAATTTGGAAAGATATATGGGGCACAAAATTCCTCATGCTCCTTATTTCCTCACAAAGAATTTCGTGAAATATCTTATTCGCAAGTTATATGTCTCAACATTTGGTAATGCTGAGTGGATTAATAATATAGTAAGAAAACAATTAAAAAAGAAATAATCAACAATGGAAAAAGTATTAGTAACTGGTGGAGCTGGATTTATCGGCTCTAATGTAGCATTAAAGTTAATTGCAAAAGGTTATTCTGTTGTAGTTTTAGATTCTCTATCCGAACAGATACATGGATTAAATCCTGACCAAACATCGCCATTGTATCTGAGCATTAAGGGTAAAGTTGATTTTATAAAGGGTGATGTTTGCAAAAGAGAAGATTGGCTGAAGGCTCTTGATGGTGTAGATTATGTCATTCATCTTGCAGCTGAGACTGGAACCGGTCAGTCCATGTATGAAATAGAGAAATATGTTGGAACAAACATCGGCGGAACCGCTTTATTACTCGATATCCTTGCCAATACTAAACATCATGTAAAGCGTGTAGTAGTTGCTGAGTCAAGAGCAATCTATGGTGAAGGCAAATATGTCTGTCCTTCCTGTGGTGTCGTTTATCCTCTGGAGCGTAAGGATGAAGATATGAGTAAGGGTGATTTCGAATGTAAGTGTCCGAAATGTGGTGGTTCAGTAAAGCTGGTTGGAACCACAGAAGACAGTAACATCCTTCCATCCTCTGTATATGGTATTACCAAACAAGTACAAGGTCAATTGGTACACCTTGTATGCAAGAATATCGGTGTAGAATCTGTTTCTTTCAGATACCAGAATGTGTATGGACCAGGTCAGTCGTTATCTAACCCTTATACGGGTATTTTGAGCATCTTTTCTACTCGTATCAAGAATGGTAATGGCTTGAATATCTTCGAGGATGGTAAGGAAACACGTGATTTTGTTTTCATTGATGATGTAGCTGATGCTACTATCCTCGGAATGGAAGTACCGGCGGCTAACGGTCATGTGTTTAATGTTGGTACAGGTGTAGCTACTGATGTGCTGACTGTGGCTCATACCCTTTGTGATAAGTATGGTATTCAAGTTCCTATTACCGTATCTGGAAATTATCGTTTAGGTGATATCAGACATAACTTTGCTGATATAACCTTAGCTAAACAGATACTTGGTTTTAACCCGAAATGGAATTTCTCTGATGGTATTGAGCAGTTTGTTAAATGGGTAAACCAGCAAGAGGTGCAGGAAGATAATTATGAGGCTTCCATTGAAGAAATGAAGAAAAAGGGACTTTACAAATAATAATTTTAGAATCTATGAAAGTTTTAGTTACTGGAGCAAATGGTTATATTGGGCGTCATGTTGTATGCTCATTATTAGATAAAGGTATTGAGGTTATCGCTTGTGATATCAGAACAGATGATGTTGATAAAAGAGCTATCTGCAAGGATTTGAATCTTTTTGATTTGCCTGAAGGAAATATCTTTGAAGCCTTGGGCAGTCCTGATGTCTGCCTCCACATGGCTTGGAGAAATGGCTTTGTTCATAATTCGCCTACACAGATGGGTGATTTGTCAGCTCATTATCGTTTTCTGACGGCTATGATTGATGGTGGTTTGAAACAGGTCGCAGTTATGGGAACCATGCATGAGGTAGGTTATTGGGAAGGAGCCATTGATGAGAATACTCCTTGTAATCCCAGCTCTATGTATGGAATTGCCAAGGATGCGCTCCGTCGCAGTATGACACTCTACTGCCAGCAGAAAGGCGTTATTCTTCAATGGCTCAGATGCTATTATATTTTAGGTGATGACAAACATAATAATTCTATCTTCAGTAAATTGCTGTCTGCTGCAGAGGAAGGCAAGAAAACATTCCCATTTACTACTGGTAAAAACAAGTATGATTTCATCGAAGTAGATAAGTTGGCAAATCTTCTGGCTTCTTCTGTTATTCAGACAAAGGTTGTCGGTATTATCAATTGCTGTAATGGTGAGCCTATGAGCTTGGCAGAACGTGTGGAACAATTTATTGCCGATCATCACTTGGATATCAAACTGGAATATGGTGTATTCCCTGACAGACCTTATGATTCACCATGTGTTTACGGAGATGCAACTAAAATTAATCAAATCTTAAAAGGATGAAAAAACTTATTGTGAAATGCCGCAAGTCGGCATATTTTATAGTATCTTTATCAAAACAGTTTAAGGTGCGTCCGTTTTTCGATGTGATTTCAATGATGTATCACATGATATTACCAGTATGGGGAGGCGATATCAACAAACATTATGAAATCCGTCATCGTTTAAATTTAAAGTTCTTGAAAAAGAACTTAACTTTACCAGAAGAAATACCAGCGTCTTCAAATATATCTCCAAATGATTATAGAATTTGGGTGTTGTGGTGGCAAGGGGAAGATAATATGCCTGAATTGGTGAAGGCTACATTTTCCAGCATCAAACAAGCAACGGACAAAGAGATTGTTCTCGTTACAGAGAAAAATATTAGCATGTATATAGATATACCAGAATTTATTTCTGTAAAGGTAAAGAAAGGTATTATAACGATGGCAGCCTTGTCTGATTATATTCGGGTAAGTTTACTTGATAAGTTTGGAGGGCTTTGGATTGATAGTACTGTATTTTTTGCTAATCCAATTCCTACTGATGTATATTCATCTAAATTCTATTCTATCAGAAATATTTCCAACAGTTCTCAATTTGTGGCTAAAGGTAAATGGAATGTACAGTTCCTTGGTACAAATGAAGCTCATAATCGGGTATTCTTCTTGATGAAATCACTTTTTGAGGAATATTGGAAGAGATATTCTCTTCTTGTGGATTATCTTTTAGTAGACTATTGTTTTGAATATATTTATGAGAATGATAAGCAGTGCAGAAGTATGTTCGATTCTATTCCGTATACGAATAAAAGTATGCATTTACTTCGTGGTATGCTTAATAATCCATATAATGCAAGTACCTTTCAGAAACTTGTAAATGATGATACTTATCTGTTTAAACTTACCTATAAAATAAAACTTCAAAAAGAAATAGGTGGAAAAGAAACCTTTTATGGTCACATTCTTAAATTAGGCAAAAAAGCATGAAGCAAAGGAATATTATGCTTGATGTGATGAGAGGCATTGCTATAATATTTGTCGTATTGGGGCATGCAGGAGTATCATCTTATGTATGGTCTTTTATATATTCATTTCACATGCCCCTGTTCTTTTTCATATCGGGTTATTTTTGCAATACAAATATTGATTTCAAAACTTTTCTTAAAAAGAAAATTAAGGGGCTTTATTTTCCTTTCTTCAAATATTATGTGTTGTTTATCATTGCATCGCCCATTCTACATCGGTTCCTGTTGACAAAGAACAATTATACAAGTATAGATAGTTTTTTAAGTGCTTTGTTCTTATCTTTTCGGTTTAGGGTTGGGGCAATTGATTTATTAGGTCAATTTTGGTTTCTTCCAGTGCTCTTCTTTGTAACTTTATTGGTTTATAGTTGTGTTAAAATATTCAATCAACTGATAAAGCGGGAATATAGTTATCTCTTACTTGGGGGGGCAGTTTTATCGATTATAGGAGGAATAGGTATGAAATGTCATTGGTATGCTCCTTATGACTTGTATGGTGTGTTATATTTTTCGTTTTATTACTTAATCGGATGGTGCTTTCATCAATTTCAAGATAAAGTCAATAAAATGAAGATACTTCTTATTCCCAGTTTTGTGATTTTATTATTCTATAGCTATTTCAAAAATGAAATGGGAGATTTGATTTCACTCAAAATAGTTATAGCTATTCTTGGAATAGTAATGACTATTATAATAAGTAATTATTTGTCACATATCCCTCTTTGTGCCAAGATTCTCCAATACGTAGGATCTCATACTATGCCTATTTATGTTTGGCATGTATTTATTTTTAAAGTTTTAGAATTTATAATATCTCATCTGTGGGATAAACATCCAATGTCAGAAGGATGGTCAGGCTGTTATGGATCTCAGTCTTGGTATTTGGTTTTGAGTTATTCTATAGTGGGAGTATGTATTCCTATTTTGTTTCATAATATTATTAAAACGTGTAAAAAATGAAAACATTATTGTTATTGACAGGTTGTATTAAGCCTAATTGTACAGATAAGATTGTATGTAGTGACTGGCAAAAACGCCAGGAAATGTATGTTAATGCTATTAATTGGTATCTCGAGAATACCAATTATGATTTAACTTTCTGTGAAAATTCTGGTACAGATATTTCTCCTTTCTTTGAAAAGTGGGGGGCAGAATTGAGTTCTTAACTTATTATAGTGCTCCTACAGTTCCTGATCGTACAAGAAGTTATAAAGAGATGGAAATCTTAGAATATGCTTTAGAGCATTCAGAAAAAATGAAAAGGGCAGAAATGATCGTTAAAGTTACTGGTAGATTACAGTTACTTAATATTGTAAAACTGACAGAAAAGATAGCTTGTCAGGTTTCTAAAAATAAGAATGGTTTTATTTCTGCATATAAGCATAGCGTTAAACCAAGTTCAGATTGTAAGTTTGTGTGGTTTAGTCCGAACTTTTTGCCGTATTTGACAAAACAGAAAGAAAAATGTAGTAAGTCTTTTCCGTTTGAATGTGCTGCAGCCGATGCAATTAAAGAAGCTACAGCTGAAGGCCTAAAGTTTATATATCCTCCTTATTGGGATAGAGTACATGGACAGGGTATGAATGGTGGAATCTATGACAAGACTCCTTGGCAGTATTTCTTGGGCAATCTGAAAAATCGACTTCGTGTATTTCTTTTTGAAATAGGATATTTCCCTAAGGCTTAATTGTTTTTAGGAGAGTCTTGTGATTAAACAATGATGTGCAAATATAATATGTCTCAGATTTCTAATGCTCTCAAAGTTCCAATGATTATTCTTGTGATTTTCGTTCACGAGAATTTGAATTTGACCAATGACGGATATTTAGGATTGATGCTGGCGGCAATATTTAATGTGGCTGTTCCTGTTTTTTTCTTGATCTCTGGATATTATTTCTTTTATGGTCATGAATACTGTAAAGAGGAATATTTCAGAAAACTTATAAAACGAAGCAGAACTTTACTGTTACCATATTTGATTTGGAATTTACTTCCTATGATGAATATTGTAGCAGGAAATTTGTTTTCCATTTTTTTTTAAGGGAAAGAGTACTGAGGCTTTGCAAACGTATCTTGCTGAATTATGGAATAATGGTATCTGGCATATCTGGTGGGATATAACAGGAGGAACCATGCCATACGATTCTCCTTTATGGTATGTGAGAGACCTGATGGTAATGTGTATTCTAAGTCCAATAGCTTATCTTTATATAAAAAGGCTAAAAAGCTGGGGAGTGGACATTCTTGCTATACTATATTTGGCTGGAGTTAATACGGGTGTTGTTGGATTGAGTATGTCAGCTATCGTGTTTTTTATCTTAGGGGGGCATTTCTCAATCAATGCTGCAATAACTGGAAGTCCATGTGATTTTGCATTGAAATGGAGATGGGCTGTTGTGCCAATGGCGGTTTTGAGTCTGGTACTCTATTTATTATTCCAAGATCAGCCATACGCTCATATATGTCAAATGTCATATATTCTTTCTGGAGTGTTTGCCAGTTATTATCTGATGAACTTGCTGCCAGAAAATATATTGAAGAAAATGAATATCATGGCTTCATCTGTGTTCTTCGTTTATGCGCTTCATAATACTTGTATCTTAGCATGGTGTGGGGGGATGATGAACAGGTCTTTATTGCCTCGCTATATCGTAATTATCATAGTTCCTTTTGTGACATTTGCTGTTTGCTATGCACTTTATTTTTTATTGAAAAAAGCCTTACCTCAAGTATTAGCTGTACTTTGTGGAGGTAGAATTTAAATTGTTTTTTAGAAGAATATGATTCCAAAGATTATTCATTACTCATGGTTTAGTGGCGACCCTTATCCTGCAGAATTAAAAGCTTGCATGGATACGTGGAAGAAGGTGTTGCCAGATTATGAGTTTATATTATGGGATGCCAAGAAATTGGCTGAATGTAATAATGTGTTTGCCAACGAGGCAGTGAGTGTGAAGAAGTGGGCTTTTGCTGCTGATTTTGTGCGCCTGTATGCAGTCTATCATTATGGTGGCATCTGGCTTGACACAGATATAGAGATGTTTAAGTCATTTGATCCTTTCTTGAACGATGGTATGTTTATCGGTAGGGAATATTACGTACATCATCATCCTAAGACTGGAAAGGATTATACCATGCTGACTTCTCATTGCTTTGGGGCAGAGAAGGAGCATCCTTTTATAGGGGAATGTCTGGAGTTTTATGAGAATCGTCATTTCATCCGTTCTCATAATGAACAATTGGAGCAGCGTCTTCGCTATGATATGACCATTATTCCTGATCTCCAAATGAGTCTTGCTCAGAATTATGGCTTCGACAATAGTGATAGCAATAATAAAAAGCAGCTACTCAAGAATGGAGTTCATGTATATCCTTATCAGTATTTTGACCAGCCTGGATATACCAGCATGAAGGATGTTGTGTGCATTCATCGTGTGGCACAGAGTTGGAATCCTAATGCGAAGGGCGGTGTTGTTTTCAAGACAACTGACGTGAAAAAGAAAACTTTGGGTTATTATAAGATGAAAGCGCAGCAAAGATTGGCGAAATTTATATTGAATTTTTAGATTTATATCTCATGAGAATATTATATGTATTGAAACATAATCCCTGGGGGATAGGAGGTGGATGTTACGCATGCCGTAACTATCTGCAGTTGTTCTCTGAGGTATTTCAAGGGGCAGAAATGGATGTTTGTATCTGCAAGGAATATTTAACTCCTGAACGCAAGAAAGAATATCCAATGGCTCATTTTTATCCTGTAGCTCCTCGTGGCTTTATTGGCAAGGTGATGACGGCTTTTACCGGGGTTATGCATCGCCACCAAGAGACAGTGAAGGCTTTACTCAAAAGCAATCATTATGATTATTGTGTATTCGATCACAACAGTATTGCAGGTTCTTTGGTTCGTTCTTGTAAAAATAGCGGTGTAAAGACTATTGTACTCAATCATAATTGCGAGTATGATTATTTTAAGGATAATAATGGTTTACTAAAACGTTTGTTATTCTTGCATCAGGTGAAGAAGAATGAGCGAAAATCATATTTGAATTGTGACTACAATATCTTTTTGACGGAAGAAGACAAGGTGCAATTTACAGAGATGTATGGTGCGTCGAATACTGAAGCGGTAGTTGGCGGGTGCTTTTATCCTAAGAATGATCATCAGCATTCTCTTTCGGAAATAAAACCATTTAGAAGAGCACATTTAAAGATGGTGATTAGTGGTACAATGGGTAATGTGCAGAATATGGATGGTATCAACTATTTTCTGGATGAACTTCTTCCTCTTGTACCGGAAGATATACATATAGTATTAGCTGGTAAAAATCCTCCTGCTTCTTTATTAGAACGTATAAAGCCCATGTCTCCAAGAGTAATTGTCATACCTAATCCTAAGGACATGGATTCTATTGTGCAAGATTGTGATATATTCTTGTGTCCTGCAAGATTGGGCGGAGGTATGAAACTCCGAGTAATGGATGGTTTCCGTAATGGATTGCCGGTGTTGGCTCATACTGTATCTGCCAGAGGGTATAGGAATTTTGAAAAATGTGGCATGATGTGGGAATTTAGTACTGCTGAAGAATTTCTTAAGAATCTTCAATCATTGATACAGGATATCAAACAAGAGAAGATAACAAGAGAAATGATAATGAATGAGGCTTGTCGTATGTTTGCTTTCGGTCAAGCTGTAGAAAGAATGAAGAAAACAATCAATAAATAAACTATGTTTAAACAAATAAAATTTTTCATCAAACAGCATAAGTTTGAGTATCTTATCACATTTTTTGTCTTTACCAACTTATTCCCTGCTTGGTTTCCTCAGTTTGCATACTATATCGCATTTGCTCTGATATTATATAAAATGAGTAAATTCAAAATGCAATCATGTGGTAAGACTACTTTGTTTTATGTTTTTATAGCCTTTTTGTGGCTATCTACAACTATCAACATGGTATTAGACTTACGTTTGGTTCTATTTTCTATCATATTATACATGGCTGCGCCAAGACTATCCATTAAATGGCATCTATACAAAATCAAGCTTATGTATTGCATCTTTTCAGGATTCGGAATAGCAACAATAGCTAACCTATATGCAAAGTATGCTGGAATCAATTTAGTATATATAGACGAATATGGTCTTAACCGTGTTTCTGAATTTGCAGGATTTTGTAGTCATCCTATGTGGACGAGTTGTGCTGCTGCTTTCTCTACTTTGTTTTTTGTAAGCATGGCTTTTAGAGATAATTTGAAGAAAAAGTCTTTGAAATATTTTTATTTTGCAATGATTTTAGCAAGTCTATATGTTACAATGATTGGTGCTTCTCGTTCTGCATTTTTCCTTTCGTTAGCATGTTCTGTACTGATAATATGGATGCAGTCTAAAAAAATCGCTGTAATTAGAAATTTAGCAATTGTTGGAGTCGCAGCTGTTATCTTTGCACCATTCTTAATGAAAAATTCTCAGGCTATGATGAACAAAAAGAATGGTCTTGAAATAACGACAGAAAATACATCGCGTGATGAATTGTGGGGACAGCGTATGGAGGAATTTAAGTCTTCTCCTATTTGGGGTATCGGCTTTGCTGCTCATGGTGTTGGAGCAAATAAGCAGGTTGGACGTAATGAATCAGGTGGTAGCTTTATTTCTGTATTAGCTCAAGCTGGTATTATCGGTATTATTTTTGTTCTGTTAATTTGGATAGCTGCAATTATGTTTCCAAAAGCAATTGGTAATGATAGTAATACTATTTTATTTTATGTAGCATTCGTCTTTATGTCTATTCACTCTATTCTAGAAGGTTATATGTTTCAGGCAGGATGGTATCTTTGTCTGATTATTTGGTTTATTATTGGTATCATGATAGAACATAAAATGATGTATCGTAAGTATCCTATGCTTATGCATTCATATAAGATATAATATTCTATTAAGATATTAGAAATAAGATGAAAATTTTAATTCATACTGTCTCTTTTAAGTTTAAATGTCTTAGCATAGTTCTGATTTCTTTCTCAATTGTTGAAATCATTCTCCGCTATGTCTTTGGCTTCTGTGATGCGGTATTATACCAGTCTTCGCCTGCTTATGAGTATATAGCGCAGCCGAATCAGCATCGCTATCGCTTTTTCTCTCATATTGATTACAATTCTTATTCTCAGAGAAGTGAAGAGCCGGATTCTACGAAAACGATTGTCCTTGGGTTAGGCGATTCGGTTATCTTTGGTGGAACCATGCTTGATCAGGATAGTATTGCCACAACTTTGTTCTCGAAAGAGACTGGAATGCAGATGCTGAATATTTCATCGGGTAGTTGGGGACCAGACAACTGTGCTGCTTATCTGAAAGAAAAAGGTACTTTTGGTGCTAAGGCAATGGTACTTGTGTGTAGTAGCCACGATGCCTTTGATGTAATGAGTCATATTCCTGTGGTCGGTATCTATCCTAATTATCCTGATAAACAATACAAGTTGGCTATATGGGAAGTGATAGACCGTTACTTGATGCCTCGTATCAAGGTTTATTTTAGAGGTAAGCAACTCTTAGATCCTGATGCTCAAGTGGTAGAGAAAGTGAAGAGTGATGAGGGTGTTGCGAAGAAAGCTTCGAATTTTGATTCTGGTTTTGACCAGCTTCTTCAGATCTCTGAGGGAAAGCATATCCCTTTCTTTATTTATCTTCATCCTGAGGTGGGTGAGGTCATGAGCCGAAAATATAAGGAAGGTGGATTGATGATTATGGAATGGGCTAAAACTCATCATATAAAATTGATTGATGGATTGAATGAGGGTGTCACTGTAGATATGTATCGCGATGTCATCCACCTGAATGAGAAAGGTCAGAGAAATCTGGCTAATTCTTTGAAAAAAATGATAAATAGATGAAGAAACTGATTCACTTACAACCGTTTATTCCTCATTACCGTGAGGAATTCTTTGACTTGTTGGGGAAGCGACTGAAACAGGGTGCCGTCAATGATATATCTCTGGATCAGGAAATTTATACTTATGAAAAGACGAAAGATGTGAAGTCTGCTTCTTTTCAGATGAGTCATATTGTATGTAAACATATACCAAGCAAGCTTATCAAGGGGAAACTGCTGTTCTACAATCCATTCTCTCTGTTGGGCAAAGAGAATAAAGTCCTGGTACTGATGCTCCATTTTGCTCATCTCGGTACATGGATTCTCTTGTTAACTAAATGGTTGCATCACAAGAAAATCATTCTATGGGGGCAGGGGATTTCTGTTCGTCGCTATCTGAAAGAAGAGAAAAAGCCTGATTGGAAACTGAAATGGATGATTGCCTTAGCGGATGGTATCTGGTTCTACATGGATAAAGAAAAGGATCAATGGCAAAAGTATTTTCCTGATAAACCTATGGTGGCTCTCAGTAATACTTTGTCAGGGGTTGATGAAATGACTAAGTATCAGCCTGATTTGACAAAAGATGAATTAAAGGCTAAATATGGAGTCAAGCAAGATGTTATCTTTATCTTCTGTGCCAGGTTTACTGCTGACCGCCGAGTAGATTTGTTTTTGGAAACAATCAAGCGATTGGATGATGAAAAGTATGGCTTTGTGATTATTGGTTCTGGAAAGTGCAAGCCTGACTTTTCTTCTTATGGCAATGTGTATGATTTTGGAGCAGTATATGATACGGCGGTTAAAAGAGAACTCTTTGCTTTATCAGATGTATATTTTCAGCCTGGTTGGGTTGGGCTGTCCATCGTTGAAGCTATGGCGTATGGCAAACCGATCTTTACTTTTGAACGTTCTCATGAGACTCTGCAATGTGTGGAATACTCGTATATTCAATCAGGAGAAAATGGATTGATATTCAAAGATATTGATGACTGCATTAGTAAGATCAATTCGCTTTATGCTGAAGATATAACACGAATGGGAGATAATGCAAGAGATTATGTTTCAAAGCATCTGACTATAGAACAGATGGTTGATCATGCAATGATTATTATCGATAAGGTATCTAACAATAAATAAAAAACGATATGAAAGATTTCAAAGATATAAATGTCGCAGTTGCCGGTACTGGCTACGTAGGTCTGAGTATAGCAACCCTGTTGTCTCAGCACCATCATGTAACAGCTGTAGATGTAATCCCAGAGAAGGTGGAGAAACTCAATAATAAGATTTCTCCAATCCAGGACGATTATATTGAGAAGTATTTGGCAGAGAAGCCATTGAACTTGACTGCAACTCTCGATGGCAAGACTGCCTATAAGGATGCTGACTTCGTGGTGATTGCAGCACCAACAAACTACGACCCAGTAAAGAACTACTTCGATACAACCCATGTAGAAGAAGTTATTGATCTGGTATTGGAAGTGAATCCAGATGCTGTGATGGTTATCAAGAGTACTATCCCTGTAGGTTATACCCGCAGTCTTTACCTAAAGTATGCCAAGAAAGGAGTCAAGAAGTTCAATCTCCTTTTCTCCCCAGAGTTCCTTCGTGAGAGCAAGGCACTCTATGATAATCTCTACCCAAGCCGTATTATCGTAGGCTATCCTAAGATTATCAATCGCCCAGAGTTTGCAGAAGAGAATGAGGCAATAAAAGCTGTGACTGACGTAGAGAAGATGAAAGAAGCTGCTAAGACTTTCGCTGCACTCTTGCAGGAAGGTGCCATCAAGGAGAATATTGATACACTCTTTATGGGCATGAAGGAAGCTGAAGCTGTGAAACTCTTTGCCAATACCTATTTGGCTTTGCGTGTAAGCTACTTCAACGAGCTTGATACCTACGCTGAGGTCAAAGGTCTTGATACCAAGGCTATCATTGAAGGCGTAGGTCTTGACCCACGTATTGGTACACATTACAATAACCCAAGCTTCGGTTATGGTGGTTATTGCTTGCCAAAAGATACCAAGCAGCTCTTGGCAAACTATGCCGATGTTCCTGAGAACCTGATTGAGGCAATCGTTGAGAGTAATCGCACTCGCAAGGACTATATTGCAGATGCTGTTCTTCAGAAGGCAGGTTACTATAGCTATGCTGATGATAACAGCTATGATGCAAGCAAGGAGCACAACTGTGTGATTGGTGTCTATCGCTTGACTATGAAATCAAACAGTGATAACTTCCGCCAGTCAGCCATTCAGGGTATCATGAAGCGTATCAAGGCAAAGGGCGCAGAGGTTATCATCTATGAGCCAACCTTGGAAGAGGGCAGTACTTTCTTTGGTAGTAGAGTCGAGAACAATCTTGATGTGTTCAAGGCACAGAGCCATGCCATCATCGCCAACCGCTATGATGCTTGTCTGGATGATGTAAAGGATAAGGTATATACACGAGATATTTTTAGAAGAGACTGATGAAAATCATTCATTACATACCGAGTATCGACCGAACATGGGGTGGTACTTCTACCTATATGCAGGTGTTGGCAAAGCCATTGGGTGAACTGGCTGAAGTGCATATTCTGACTCATGCTTCTGACAATCCATTGCCTATGGAGAACTGCAAGGTGCATGATATTCCTCGTTTTCGTCCGTTCTCTGGCACTTGGAAGGAAACGGTTGGCGGCTTGCTGAATAGCATTAAACCTGATGTCGTGCATATCAACTGTTGCTGGACTCCTGATTGTGCTATGATTCAACGCTTGGCGCAGAAACAGGGGTATAAGGTGGTTCTGACTCCGCATGGTATGCTGGAACCTTGGATTATTCAAAGGCATTACTGGACTCGGAAGGTTCCTGCGTTATGGCTCTATCAAAGAGCTGCGATACAAAAGGCCGACTGCATCCAAGCTACGGCTGAAAGTGAGCGAGATAATCTTTTGAAATTGGGTTATAACTCTAATATCAAGGTGGTTAAACTCGGCATTGATGCTGACGGCATTGAAATGAAGAAGTCTTGGAAGAAGACTCGCCAGATATTGTTCCTTTCTCGTGTGCATGTTAAGAAGGGTATCAACTTCCTCATTGAGGCTGCTGCTGAACTTCGCTCTGAGTTGCAGGGCTATAAGATTATAGTAGCAGGTGAGGGTGATGCAGCCTATGTTGCGGAAATGCAACAGATGATTTCTAATCGTGGTCTGCAGGATATCGTGCAGCTTATCGGTGGTGTGTATGGTGATGAGAAGTGGCGCCTGTTCCAGACTTCTGATTTCTTTGTATTGCCTACTCATTCTGAGAATTTCGGTCTTGCCATTGCTGAGAGTCTTGCTTCTGGTACTCCTGTTATCACCACTGTGGGTACTCCATGGAATGATCTCAACTCATCTCATGCTGGTGCGTGGATAGAAATAGGTACTCAGCCATTAGTAGCTACTCTCCGCCAGTTCCTCGCTTTATCTGATGAGGAATTGGAAACTATGGGTCGTAATGGCCGGAAACTCATTGAAACCAAATACTCGGCTAAGGTTATGGCAGAGGAAATGATGGAAGTGTATCAATCAATAGTTTAATTTTTTTTTAGCTATGAACAAACTTAATACAACACTGGGTAGTTATATGCCAGCTTTCTTTCGGATGGGAGTTTCATTTCCTTTTTCTTCAGAGAATTTGAAGGCGCCTTTTGACGAGAAGTGGATTTCAATTTTCACGCATGAGTATATTCATTTCCTACAGGATATATCTACTTATGTGGGATTAAATAACGCTTATGTTTATAGTGAGCATATTCATGGATTGGTAAATTGTATATATCAGCACCCTAAAGGGAATCTGTCTGTTCCTGTATCTATGCCTCGTAATTATGCAAATGTAGAACTAAACCAATTTGTCAATACTGAAGGTTGGGGTACATTGGGGGAGATGAATGAGTTTTTCTTAGTTAAGATTGAGAAGAAGCAGAAGAAAGTTCCTTTCCAAAATGATTTGGTAAAGGAACTGACCAATGTCATTTTAAAGTCCGCAAAAGGAGATAAGGTGGTATTTGGTTCCAGAGCTATTATGGAGAGTATGGCTTATATGATGGAGAGAATGATAACACGTGGAAGTGTGCCAGCACCAGATTATCCATATAATGCAGCAGAAATGGTAGTGGATAATATTTATCCAGAATTTGGAAAGGATAAATTGAACATTATAGCCTTATGTGACGCATGTATGCAGTTCTCTGAACCAGGCAAAATTTTTGTTCAGACTTTGGAAGTATTTAAATCACTGAAGTTTATACCGGGTAATGCAAATCAAGTGATAGACCATTTCTATTCTACTCCTTGTATTCAAATAGGTAAATCTGTTAGTATGGCTCAAGGATTAATATCTATGGGTATGATAGTTGGGAATAGGTTGAAGCTTTATTTAAAGGGGAAAGATTTTAAGCCTTTTCATAATGTGATTCACAAGTTACTTGGCTTTGGTATGAATGAACGAATCAAGAATCGCTATTTTATGCTTGATATTGTTCGTAAAGGTTATGTGTTGGATAATCCTCTTATGAAAAGGTATATTGCGTCTGTTGGTACACCAATTATCAAAGATTGTAATGATGAATATTGGTTAGTTCCGCCATTTGGAAAATCTTTGGCAGATTATTGGATTGATTACTTTCCTGCTATGGGAGAAGTTTATAAATGTCTGGCAATGGGGCATACTATATGTGATATGATTCCTTGGTGTGAAAAATCTCCCAAAGTAAATGTAGATGAGCGTTGCTACATGGAACCTTGGAGCCGTGTAAAGGATACTTACTTGTGCCCTTATGCTATGTTTTGGAAGAACTGGAATCTGGAGGGATATATACCAACAGAATAATAATTTTTGCTATGTATTTATCAAAATTACGTATTTGGAATTTCCGCCGTTTTTCTATGGTTGGAGAATCTTTTGAATCAGCACTACCAGGTGTAGAAGTATGCTTTAAAGATGGGCTTAATGTATTGGTTGGTGAAAATGATACTGGTAAAACAGCCATCGTTGATGCCATCAGATATGTTCTTCGTACACAAAGTGCAGAGTATTTTACCTTGGATGAAAAAGATTTTTTTAAGTCCAGCGAGGCAGGCTCCAAGCGAACGACAGAACTGAAGATAGAATGTGAATTTGAAAATCTATCAGAAGCGGAAGCTGGTACCTTTTTGGAGTGGTGTGATTATCGTAGAGATACACACAAACAATATCTTCAGGTTCGTTTGTATGCAAAGAGAGTTGATGGCCGTATCATTCAACGGTTTGGAGTTGGTGAAAATGCTTCTTATCAAATGGATTGGGAGGCAAGAGAGAAACTTCAGGTAGTTTATCTGAAACCATTACGTGATGCATTGACCGACATGACTCATGGGTACAAATCTAGGTTGGCTCAAATATTGAGTGCTTTGCCTGCTTTTCGAGTCAATAAAAAAGGCGGCGATAGACATAAGCTAGAAGAGGATTACGAAAGGTTGAAAGCTGAAGTAGATAGTTATTTCTCTAAAACTACAGAAGATGGTGCAAGCATATTGAAGGATTTGAATGAAATTCTGACTGGGCATTTCTTGAGAGAAGGGGAAAATCGTCAAGCAAATATACAATTGACAGGAAGTGAGCTACCTGAAATTCTACGCCAGCTAGACTTGGTATTGGAAGCAAATAAGTCTGGTCTCGGTTCTTTGAATTTATTGTGTATTGCTGCTGAATTGCTGCTATATAAAGAGCATCAACATCATGGTTTGAAACTAACTCTTATTGAGGAGTTGGAAGCTCATCTGCATCCTCAGTACCAGTTGAGTCTCATCAACTATATTAAAGAGCAAACGGGTATGGGGCAGTTTATATTGACTACGCATAGTACCGTTTTAGGCTCAACGATTCCTCTGGATAAGCTAATTGTTGTAAAGGACAATTATGTATTCCCGATGGGGAGTGAGCATACAAAGCTTTCTTTTTCTTCTTATCAGTTTCTTGAGAGATTTATGGAGGCAACCCGAGCGAATTTGTTCTTTGCAAAGGGTGTAATCATTGTTGAAGGTGATGCTGAGAATCTTTTAATACCTACCATCGCTGAAATTATTGGGAGGCCCTTGCATAGATATGGAGTCTCTATCGTAAATGTAGGAAGTACTGCTTTCAAACGTTATGCTGATATATTCAAACGAAAGGACGGTTCTGATTTTGGTGTGCCTGTTTCTATTATATCAGATTTGGATGTAAGGGCTTTGGAGTACTATACAACAAAAGGTAAAGATTATCCAGATGAAATAGCTGATGCAAGTGATTTGGAAAAAGTTAGAGCCGATAAAAAGAAAGCGATTGAAGATGCAAATAATGAAGGGAAAATCCATATCTATTTGCCTAATCAGTGGACTTTGGAGTATGAAATAGCTTGTAGTAAACTTCAAAAGTATTTATTCTGTGCAATTTATGTTGCAGAACATGAAGGGAATAAGACTTTTCGATATGAGGAAGCTTTGTCTGAGGCTGATAAAGAGTGGTCACCGCATCAACATCATCGACACCCCGGGCCACGTGGACTTCACTGTTGAGGT
>ERZ1031078.41-NODE-41-length-36356-cov-8.360541_pt1 | contig 36356 bp, 28 predicted proteins | sample MGYA00518179_ERZ1031078 | MGnify/ENA primary metagenome ERZ1031078 (study PRJEB33719, sample SAMN04261274) | wastewater metagenome | biome: rural village; feature: human; material: feces | host: Homo sapiens | place: El Salvador | collected 2014-01-14 ... | reverse complement strand
TGTTGATGGGCGCTCCGTCTACCACAAAGGCCGTGCCCATGGATGTGGTGGCGTACTGCGAAGACAAAGAACTGCGCTCGCCGGTGGCGCTGACGGCGCCTGTCTCACGCAACGTGATAGTGTTGACCGATCCCATGTCGGGATTTTTGGATATTCCGCCGGGCAGCAGTTCGAGTATGTCGGTGAAACTTGTGGGTTGCAGGTGCTCCATGGCTGAGCGGTCGATACGCGATGAGGTGGTTATGCCGCGGTTTTCGCGTGCAGTGACGGTCACTTGTCCCAGGACGGTGGCGGATGTTTCCAGCCGGATGTCCAATGCGATGGCATCGGTGAGCGTGACGACCCGGCTCTTGGTGGCGTAGCCGACGTAGGATGCCGTGACGGTGTACTTGCCGCCGGGGATGTCCATATTCCAACGTCCGTCGGCATCTGTGGCCATGACATGCTTGCCCGGATTGACTTCGATGGAGGCAAAAGCCAGCGGCTCGCCGTCGGCTTTATCGACAACGCGTCCGCTAAGTCGCACAGCTAATGCGGTGTGTATGGCGGCTGTCAGGACAACCAATGTCGCAAATATGCGTCTGATTGTGGAGGTGTTCATGTGTATGCTCTGTGGCGTTGCGCCGTTAGGCTCATTAAAAGGGTGGCATAATGAGGCAAAAGGCTCTCTGTTACCGGCCGCAAAGTTAAGCGCACTCCGTCGAACAGACAATCCTCAAAAGTAGGTATTTTTTGCACGGCGTGCCGTGCTTTTTTAGGGGGAGGTAGTACTTATGCTTTATGAGTAAGCGTATCTATAGGTATGGACGCCTTCCGGTCAGTGTCGCCGGGCAAACAATATGGCTTGTAGTATGCCTCGGCATAGTAGGTAGACGTTGAAGGCCAGCCATAAGGTGTCATTGGTGTCAAATGCGTGGTTCCCAACGCTCGGTACGGGTAGCCAGACACCTATGGCAAAAAATACCAGCATAGCTGTGGCCATAGATGCCAGCATCTGCCGGGTCAGGGTCAGACCTACGAACACCCCGTCCCATACAAAGGCCATAAATCCGCAGATGGGAACAGCGGCGGCCCATGGGAGGTATTTGGCTGCGGTGGCTCTGACCATCGCGTCGTCTGTCAGTAGTCCGAGGATGACGTTGCCGCCCACGGCATATAGCAGAGATACAGCCGCCGCCAGCGCAATGCCCCAAAGCAGCAGCACGCGCACACAGCGTTGTAGCGAACTCTCGTCCCCGGCACCGTAGAGGTGTCCGGCCAATGCTTCGCCTGCAAAGGCAAAGCCGTCCATAAAGAACGAGAACAGCATGAACAGCTGCATAAGTAAGGCGTTGGCTGCCAGAACATCGGCACCTATGCGTGCCCCCTGACGCGTAAACCATAGGGTGACGCACACCAAGCACAGTGTGCGCAGAAAGATGTCGCCGTTGACGCGAAAAAAGCGCCCGAGCGATACCCCGGCGTGTCGTATGGCCTTACGCATGGACGGCATGTCGGCGCGGCGTCGCAGCCTTGCACTGACAGCCAGCCCGGTGCCGGCGCCTATCCACTGTGATATGGCGGTACCCAAAGCGACGCCTTCGATGTCCATGTCGAGGGCGTACACCAGCGCGAGCGATATTATGACATTGAGCACGTTTTGTACCACGGCCATCAGCAGAATGGGACGTGTGTCTTGCATCCCGGTGAACCATCCGGACAGTGAATAGGTGGCCAGTACTGCGGGGGCGCCCCAAATTGCTGTGCCGAAGTATCGTCGTGCCTGCTCGACAGTGGCGCCGCCTTCGGGCGCCATAAAGGCTTGCATACCGTCGGCAATGAGTCCCGAGAAAGCAATCATGGGCAGTGACAGGGCCAGCGCCACGGTCAGTGCACGGGCCAGCGTGCCGGCCATAGCGGCTTTGTCGCCGCTGCCGTGGGCTTGTGCCGTGAAGCCCGAGGTGCCCATGCGCAGGAAGTTGGTGAGCCAATATAGCATGTTGAACATCGCGCCGCCTATGGCCACGGCTCCGATGGAAGCCATGCCGCCAAGGTGTCCCACAATGGCCAAATCAACCATAGCCATCAACGGCGTGGTGACGTTGGTGGCTATGGATGGCCATGCCAGCGCTATGATGCGCCGGGACATGGGGCCTGTTTTATGCTGTGTGTGATGGTTCGTCAGTTACTTAGCCTTGCGTGAAGATATGTACAAGTAGCCTATGATGCAGGCATATGCTACGATGCCGAGTATCTGAGGCAGGAATTCGCCGCCGTTGGATGGCGCTTCGTGTCCGCAAAGTACGGTGATGGCCGAGAATACGCCGAATAAGGCACCGCCGGCGATAAGGCCGGAGGATATCAGTGTGCCACGGTCACTGCGGCGACGGCAGACTTCTTTATCTTTGGACGAGCGTTTTACAAACCAGGATATCAAGCCGCCGACAAGCATCGGGGTGTTGAGGTGTAACGGCAGGAACATGCCAAGGCAGAAAGCCAGAGCCGGAACGCCCAGCCAGTTGAGAAGTATGGCGAGTATGGCGCCGACGATATACAAAATCCAGGGTGTCGATCCGCCCATCATCATAGGCTCGATGACACTGGCCATGGCACTTGCCTGAGGGGCTGCCAGACCGTTTTCGCCAAAGCCGTAGACCTTGCTAAGCATCAGAATGACGCCGCCTACGGTAGCTGCGCTCACCAGGGTCCCCAGGAATTTCCAGCTTTCCTGCTTGCGCGGTGTCGAGCCAAGCCAGTAACCGATTTTGAGATCGGTGACGAAGCCGCCGGCCATGGACAGCGCGGTGCAGACCACGCCGCCGAGTACCATGGCGGCCACAATTCCATTGGTGCCGTTGAGCCCTATGGCGACAAACACGGCGGAGGCGATGATGAGTGTCATCAGGGTCATACCGCTTACGGGGTTACTGCCCACGATGGCTATAGCATTGGCAGCCACGGTGGTGAACAGGAAGGCAATGACCGTGACTACCAGCCATGCAATGGCTGCCTGCCAGAAAGTGTGGATGACGCCGAGCCAGAAGAACAGCAGCACTGCCACAAGGGCCAAAGCGATGAAATAGGTGATGTGCTTCATCGAGATGTCCAGTTGCCAGCGTACGGGCTTCTGAGCGCTTGTTTTGCCCTTGAATTCTTTGGAGGCGAGACCCACGGCTTCGCGTATGACGCCCCAGGACTTGATGATGCCGATAATGCCGGCCATGGCTATACCGCCGATGCCGATGCCGCGTACTTGCTTGAATATTTCGTCAGGCATCATCCCGGCAAATTGGGGAGAGCCGAAGTCGCTGCCCATCAGCGGGATGATGAACCACCATACGAAGATACTGCCGGCAAAGATAACGAAGGCATATTTTAGCCCCACGATGTATCCCAAGCCAAGGACGGCAGCGCCGGTGTTGCACGAAAATACAAATTTGAATTTTTCGGCGATGGCGTGTCCCCAGCTGTAGGCGGTGGTGGTGATGGTTTCGGACCATACACCGAATGTAGCGACGATGTAGTCATACAGGCCGCCGATGAGGGCTGCAATAATCAGCACACGCGATTGAGATTGAGCGCCGGAGGCGTTGCCGCTGATGAGCACCTGTGTCGTGGCTGTCGCTTCGGGAAATGGATACTTGCCATGCATGTCCTTGACGAAGTAGCGTCGGAAGGGTATGAAGAATAGTATACCCAGAACGCCGCCGAAGAGCGAGCTGAGAAATATCTGTATGAAGTTGACCGAAATCTCGGGGAACTTGGCTTGCAGGATGTAGAGCGCCGGCAGGGTAAAGATGGCGCCGGCAACGATGACGCCCGAGCATGCGCCTATGGATTGGATGATGACGTTTTGGCCCAGTGGGTTTTGGACTTTGCGCCAGTTGCTGAAGCCTACGGCTATGATAGCGATGGGTATGGCGGCTTCGAATACTTGGCCGACTTTGAGCCCGAGGTATGCGGCAGCGGCGCTGAATACCACTGCCAAAATCAGGCCCATAATGACGGAGTAGGGCGTGACTTCGGCGTATTGGCGCGCGGGGTGCATCACGGGACGATAGTTCTCGTCTTTGCCGAGTTCGCGGAAGGCGTTTTCGGGCAGGTCGATGGGGTCGGCGTCCGCCGGAGGACAGGACTCCGCCGGGGTATAAGGCGCTTGGGCCTTTTGCTCGAAGATGGCATCTGGATCGGATGCCGGGATTTTTGTACTCATAATATTATATGGAACTAAGGTGCGTATATGCAGTTAGAATGTGGTTGTTGATTAGCGGCGGCGACGGCGGCTTTTCTTCTTGGATGAGCTCTTTTTGCCTGACTTGACGTCCTTGGAGGGTATGGTAAGTGTCTGCCCGGCTTGGATGTTGTCTCCGGAGATGTTGTTGGCGCTACGCAGTTGATCTACGGTGACGCCATAGCGCTTGGCTATCTTGGAGAGGTTTTCGCCCGAGGAGACTTTGTGCTTGACGGGTTTGCTCTCGGTCTTTTTGCGCGAGTTTTTGCGGCCGTTGTCATTTTTCTTTTCGTTGTTTTTGGCGTTGGACATTGCATCGGTCACCTGACGTGTCTGCGGTGTGGGTTCGGCCGTTTCGTTGGTCTTGGTGTCTGGTACGGTGTCGGCTGCAGCCACTTGCGGCTTGGTGTCGGGCGTGGCTGTGCTGTCCTGCTGTGCGGGCGCGGGCACATAGCGGCGCTGTATGGTGTTGATGCGCAGTGTTTGACCTCGGCGTACGCGGCGGCCTATGCCGTTGGTACGGCGTATGGACTGCTGACTGACGCCATAGCGGCGTGCAATGGATGCAAGGTTTTCGCCGCGGCGCACCTTGTGGTATTTGACGATGACTTCTTCGACATATTGGCCGCCGTCTCCGGCGGTGACGGTGGTGCCGGTGGATGGCTCGACGACATCGCGGCGGGCATACAGCTCGGCGTTATGGTTGACTATGGAGTCTTCGTTGGCTATATAGCAGTAGGCTTGAATGTTGGGGAGGATGAGAGCGTATGGGTGGATATCTCCCGGGATGACGTCGGTGCGGTATTGGGGATTGAGCACGCGCAATTCGTCCATAGATATGCCCATGACGTCCGAAATCTGTTGGAAATGGACGCGCTTGTTGACGTGTACGGTGTCGGTGACGATGGGACGCGATGCCAGTGCCGGCGAGATGTTATGGTGGTTGTAATATGTCATGGCATAGTTGGCGGCTATGAATGCCGGGATGTAGTCGCGTGTCTCACGGGGTAGGAAGGGGTATATTTCCCAGAAATCTTTTTTGCCTCCTCCGGCACGGCGCAGGGCCTTGTTGACGTTGCCGGGGCCGCAGTTGTAGGCGGCGATGGCCAGCGACCAGTCGCCGTAGCTGTTGTATAGCTGTTTGAGGTAGCGTGCCGCGGCGTCCGAGGAAAGGTAGGGGTCGCGGCGCTGGTCTACCAGCGAATTGATTTCGAGCCCCAATCCTTTGGCCGTGTCAAGCATGAATTGCCATAGTCCGGTGGCGCCGGCGCGTGATACGGCCGTGGGGTTGAGCGCCGATTCGATAATGGGCAGGTACTTGAGCTCCATGGGCATGCCGTACTTGTCCAGCGCTTGTTCGAAGATGGGCATGTAGTAGAGGCTCATGCCAAGCATCGATTCGACCAACGACTTCTTGCGCTCGACGTACATGTCGATGAATGCACGTACAATCTTGTTGTAGGGCATTTCGATGACGGCGGGCATGCGTTGCAGGCGGTCGATGTATTCCTGATCGGTGGTGGGGACGTTGGCACGGCGGTCGGCGTTGCGGTCGAGCACGGCGTAGTTGGTTAGATACCAGCTCTGCATCATTGCATGCGTATCGATTTCGAAGCTTTCGGGGACAACGATGTTGTCGGCGCTGATGGTATCGGCGGCTATGGAGCGCACGGTCAGTGCGGCGGAGGATGTCCAGGTGCCAAGGATGGTGGCAGCTGTGGCGGCTATGAGTCGTGTCTTTATTTTGTTCATTGGCGGGGATTGGTTTTGCGTTAATGGTTGGCGGGATGTATGGAAATGCAGGCTTGCGGTTGTGTGTCAAAAACTTATGGCCCAACATAGCCCGAATCCCGGAAGCCGTGATCGTGCATCGGGTATTACGGCCGGGTGTACGTCCATGGATAGGTCGGGTGTGATGTCAAAATGCGACAGCGAAGCATCGACGTAGGCGTCAAGCATCGCCAGCAGGTACACTCCGACCATGGATATGATGCAGAGGTCGCGGTTGCGACGGTAGAAGTCTTTGCGGCTTTTGAGTAGATTGGTGAGCCATTGCTTGTCCAGCGAGTCCTCGGTGGTGGTGGGCGGAAAGAAATTCATGTACGACCGCGTGGCCGGGTCGTTGTCCATGATATCGCGATAGGCTTGCTGGTAGTCCTTGAGCATCTTGTTGTTCCAAGATACGCCGTAGCCCAGGCCCATAAATCCGCCGGCCACGAGTGGCAGCTTCCACCAGCGGCGGTTGTATATCTGGCCCAGTCCGGGAAATAGTGCCGACATCCATACGGCGCGTGTGGGCGAGGGGTTGAAGGCGACTTCGCGCTCTTCCCATAGGTCGTAGTCACCGAAGGGATCAAATTCGCCGACTACGCTGAGGGTGTCCATGCCTAAGATGCTGCTGTCGCCGACGGCCACGGGTGTCTCGACGGTCATCGGGGTCTCCATGGCTGCGATATGCAGCGTGTCGCTTTCGGACGGTGTCTGACTACCGGCCTTTACGGGGACGGCGGTACAGAATGCCACGGCCGCCGTGGCAATCAGGCGTAATAATATATTTGCCCGTCGGCTCAATTTGCTGCGGGTTTTAGCGAGTCGAACATTGTGATGAGGCGTTCCAATTCGTCATCGTTGGCAAAAGGGAAGGATATTTGGCCCTTGCCCGAGCGGTTGCAGCTGAATTTGACCTTTGTGTTAAATGTTGAGGACAGCTGTTTGCCTAAAACGTCAAAGTCGCCGGCCGAGTAGCGTGAAGTGCTTTTATGGGCATCATCGCCGGGCTTGGAGGCGGAATCGCGTTCCCGGTATTGGCGTGCGAGTTCTTCGACGCGGCGCACGGACAGTCCTTTGCGCAGTATTTCGTTGTACAACTTGAGTTGGAGCGCCGGCTTGTCTATGGTGAGCAGGGCGCGTGCGTGTCCCATATCTACTCGCTTGTCGCGCAGCCCCAGCTGTACTTCGGCTGGCAGGCGCAGCAGACGCAGGAAGTTGGCTATGGTGGCGCGTTTTTTGCCTATACGCTCGCTCAACCTTTCTTGTGTCAGGTTGTATTGGTCTAACAATTTCTTGAAAGTCAGGGCTATCTCGATGGCGTTGAGGTCTTCGCGTTGGATGTTCTCAATCAGTGCCATTTCGGTGAGCTCGGCCTCGTTGGCGGTGCGTATGTATGCCGGAACATGGGTGAGCCCGGCACGCGTAGCGGCGCGGAAGCGACGTTCGCCGGCAATAATCTGGTAGCTGTCGGGCCCGGTTTTGCGCAGTGATAGTGGCTGGATGATACCCAATTCGCGTATGCTGGCGGCCAGCTCATCTAATGCTTCTTCGTCGAAGGTTCTGCGTGGTTGCTCGGGGTTGGGCTGTATTTGGGATAGTGGAATGTCGTTGATGGCCGAGGAGCCGCGTGCGGGCACATCGTCCATGGTTATGAGCGAGCCTAATCCGCGGCCTAATGCGCTGTGTTTCTGTGTCATGATGGTGTCTTTGGAGATATGTGCGGGGTTAGGACTGCTTGGCGTCGTGCTTGGCAATGATTTCTTTGGCCAGGGCTACGTGTGAAGTGGCGCCGCGGCTCTCCGGATCGTACATCAGTACGGGAAGTCCGTGGCTGGGTGCTTCGCTGAGTTTGATGTTGCGCGGTATTACCGTGTCAAAAATCATGTCTGCGAAGTAGGTCTTCAGTTCTTCGTAGATTTGATTGGCCAGACGCAGGCGCGAGTCGTACATGGTCAGCAGGAAGCCTTCGATTTCCAAATCGGGGTTGAGGCGTTTCTTGATGATACGTATCGTGTTGAGCAGCTTGGAAATGCCTTCGAGGGCAAAGTATTCGGCCTGTACGGGGATGATGACGCTGTCGGCTGCGGTAAGCGCGTTGACCGTAATCAGTCCCAGTGAGGGCGAGCAGTCTATGAGGATGTAATCGTATTTGGCACGTATCGGTTCGAGAAGTTTGGAGAGTACGCGTTCGCGCTCGGGCTGATTGATGAGCTCCAATTCGGCACCGGCCAGGTCAATGCGGCTGCCTACCAGCTCGAGGCCTTCGACGCAGGTTTTCACCTGCGAGCCGTCAAGCGGATAGCCGTCTACCAGGCATTCGTATATGGACGATGTCATAGATGCAGGGTCGATGCCGTAGCCGCTGGTGGCGTTGGCCTGTGGGTCGGCATCGATGATGAGCACCTTTTTGCCCTCGGCGGCGAGGCTGGCGGCGAGGTTGATGGTTGTAGTGGTCTTGCCCACTCCGCCTTTCTGGTTTGCTATTGCAATGATTTTACCCATATATATACTATAGTGATATGTCCGGAAATATGTTCACGCTTCGGGGATGCCGCTTGGACATGCCTCGAATGCTTTATGCATGGCTACCGCGTCAACATCGTGCACGCCTAAGCATCGGTGCGCTCGGACTGCGAAACGGTCTCTGCGATAGGAGCGCGGCTAAGCCGGCCTTGTGGCGTGGAACGCGATGTTCCACGTTTTGGCACCGCAAATGTAGTTAAAAATCGGACAAGTACAAACGTTTGGTTCTCCTAATGTTGATAAATTGCCGTGGGTGTAGATAACTTTTTTGCGCTTTTCAAGTTCTTTCAAACTAAGAAAGCATTTTTCACGCTCCCGAGATGGTTGTTTTGCGCTTGTTGTGTGGAGTTGTGCCAAAACGTGGACACCCCCTACAAAAACCGCCATTATGCCCCTGCCGTATTGAGCGCGGATATACGTCCGCTTTGCTCAGAATGAGTAGCGGAGCATCGCGCTCAAACGATTGGCATGACCGGTGTGTATGCCGTCGTCTGTGGCAAAATTGGCGCGTGTGCCATGGATGTATTCGATGCCGAGGCGGAAGTTGTCGTCCACTTCGTAGTAGGCGTTGGCGTAGATATACCGGCCGTACCGGTAAGCAGCCGGGGCGGAGGGCGTCCCGGTGTCGGCAGTGGCTGCGGTGTGGTTTACCTGTGCGCGGCTGTATCCGGTAGTTATGTATGCCTGGGGGCTGAAATAGAAGTAGGTGCCTATGGTCCAGGCATATGCTTCGGGCGCTTTGAGCCGTCCGGGATTGTCGGCATCGGGAACGAGGTCGAGTTTGCGCCCGTCGAGATCGTTGATATACGATGAGATTCCGTGTCCGTAGGCTATGTGTCCGAAGGGCTTGAATATGCCTAAGGGTACGACTGTTCCCAGATGTACGCCCCATCCGGCGTGGCGGCGATTGGCCTGTGCAACGAGGTCGCGGTAGGCAAGGTCGCGGTATATTGCGCTAAGGCGGATGCGCCATCCGCTACGGCCGCTGTACTGGACGTAGAACGGGATGTCGGGGATGCGTGTGGTGGCGCTTGAAGCGTGCGTGCCGGTGCTGTAGGATGTGCGCGGCACCTCGATGGAGAGTGCGGCACGCAGACCGCGGTATATCGGCGTGGTGTAGCGGAACAGAACGTTCTTGGCGCACACTTGGCCGGCGGGGCCTTGTGGGTCGATGGTTGGCGCTTGTGTGCCGGCATCGACGAAGGTGCTGTTGTCGAGACCTATGGTGAAGCCTTTGAGGCGTATGTAGGCCTGCTTGAGACGGAAGCCGTAGCCGTCTTCGCCTCCGCCGGTAAAGTTGGAGCGGAAGTACACGGTATACAGGCCGAGACGGGCCGAGCGGCCGACGAGACGTACGTACAGGCTTGAGTTGGAGATGTCTGCTCCGAAGCGCCGGGCGGCGGCATCGGTGTTGGGTACGGCGATGTCGGCTGAGGTAAAGTTGCGGCTGTCTATGGCGCCCGAGAAGTCGGTGGATGCTGTGGCGTAAAGTGTCCCGCCGATGCCGAAGGCTATGCGGCCTTTGCGGTCAAGCAGCAGGAAGCGCGGCGCCTCGGCCTCGTTGAAGGATAATCCTTCGCGAGAAAAGAATATCTGTACGACTTGGTTGTCGGCGCTGCGTATGTCGCCGTATAGTACAACGGCGCGGCGGGGCAGCAGCGAGGCGCTGTCTGCTTTTATGGCGGTCATTGCGGAGGTGTTGATTACGGCGGTGTCTGTGTCTGCGGTTTGTGCTGCAGCGGTTTGTGCTGCAGCGGCGCAATATAGTGTTGCGGCAAGTGAGGCTATGACTGCAAGGCGTGAAGGTCGTGGCATGTCTATGGCTTTTAGGATGCGGCGTCGTCTGCCGCCGGGTGTCTGTTGTCTGTCGGTATAAGGCTACAGCAGGCATCGCCGGGCTCTGTGTGCCCGTGTGTGCCTGCTGTAGTATCATGTGTGCCGGACGGCTTGGCGTCCGGAGGTCTTTTGATTGTGGCGGCGTCAGTCTATGTCAGTTGCCGTAGTTTGGCAGTTCGTAGAAGGGGATGTCTACCAAACGGAGGTTGAAGCGCAGTGCCGAGTAGGGTTTGATGACGCCGAGGCTCTGTGTGCCGTATGCTTGGGCGTATGGTATGAGCACTTCTACGCTGTCGCCTGCGTGCATGTTTTGCACGGCAAGTTTCCATCCGGCAATCAGGCCGTCGTCGTTGAGTCGCGAACGGAAGATGCCATCTCCATAGGTCTTGATATTGGTGGACGAGTCCACGGGTGTGCCGTCATATAGGTGGAGGTGGTAGCGGACATCGGTGGTGGATGTGGACAGGGGCACGAGATTGTCTGTGTGCGGTCCGTCGATGGTGTGCATCAAGACGTATGCGGAGACGTCCCATGGAGCCACCACTTTGGTGTAGTAGGGTGTTCCGTCGGCGTTGGTGCGCTTGGCCTGGGCTTCTATCCACGAGATATTGGCGTTGCGCCACTCGGCATATTGATCCCAAAGCTGCTCGTTGTTGTTGTCGCTGCATGCCGATTGGAATAGGGCGGCTCCGGCAGCGAGCGCTATGAGAATGGTTGAGTGTATGCGTTTCATTGACAGTGTCTTGCGTGTGCTTTGCGTGTGTCGCGACATTGCTGCCGCTTGTTTAGTCATCGAAGCTGACTGTTACGGCTTTTTGGGCGCCCGCCTCGGCTTGGAAGCCTTGCATCGTATTAAACCCGAAGAGTCCGGCGAAAATGTTGGCCGGGAAGCGGCGTATGGCGACATTGTATTTCATTACGGCATCGTTGTATTTTATGCGTGCGGTGCTGATGCGGTTTTCGGTGCCTTCGAGTTGTACTTGCAGGTCTTTGAAGTTTTCGTTGGCTTTGAGGTCGGGGTATGCCTCATGGACGGCGTTGACGTATATGCCGAGGGCGCGGTTTGCGGCTTCAAGCTTGGACATGTCGGGGCCTTGGCTGTGCGGTCCGCCAAAGGCCTGTACAGCGTCTTGTGCAGCCATCAGAGAGTCCTGTGCCTGCTGTACGGAGGGAGCCAGAGTGCCGGTGCGCATTCCGGTGACGTTGGCCAGGGTGCCGCTTTCGTGTTTGGCGTAACCCTTGACGGTGTTCACCAAGTTGGGGATGAGGTCGAAACGACGTTGGTATGAGGTTTGGACGTCATTCCATGCTCGGTCTACGGCTTCTTGCTTGGAGACCATGGAGTTGTAGGTGCATCCGCCGCCAAGTACGAGGACGAGGAGGACGAATATTACTATGCCCCAAATGACGTTGGATTTCTTGACGGGGGCGCCGGACGAGGGGGAGGTGAAACTAAATGCCATTGTAGGTATTTATTAGTTGTTAATAATGTGTATCGGTGTCGTTGGTTGTGTTATGATAGGCATCGGAAGCTGTTTATCCGAGGCGACGCAGCAGTCCGTTGAGGCTTACGCGGTCGTGGATAAGGCTGTGCAGGTCGGCGATGTTGACGCGTGTCTGAGCCATGGAGTCGCGCTCGCGCAAGGTGACGGTATTGTCTTCGAGCGTCTGATGGTCGACGGTGATGCAGAAGGGTGTGCCTATGGCGTCCTGGCGACGGTAGCGCTTGCCTATGGAGTCTTTTTCGTCGTAATGTGTGGCGAAGTCGAATTTGAGGTCGTTGACGATTTCGCGTGCTTTTTCGGGCAGTCCGTCTTTGCGGACCAGAGGCATTACGGCGCATTTGACGGGTGCCAGCGGCTCGGGCAGGTGGAGCACTACGCGGGTCTCGCCGTTTTCGAGGGCTTGTTCTTCGTAGGACGAACATAGCACGCTCAGGAACATTCGGTCGACGCCTATGGATGTCTCGATGACGTATGGTGTGTAGCTTTCGTTGAGCTCGGGATCGAAGTATTGTATTTTCTTGCCGGAGTATTTCTCGTGCTGCGACAGGTCGAAGTTGGTGCGCGAGTGTATGCCTTCGACTTCCTTGAATCCGAAGGGCATACGGAATTCGATGTCGGTGGCGGCGTTGGCGTAGTGTGCCAGTTTGTCGTGGTCGTGGAAGCGATATTTCTCATCGCCCATGCCGAGGGCTTTGTGCCAGGCCAGACGCCATTTTTTCCATTGCTCGAACCACTTGATTTCCTCGCCGGGACGTACAAAGAATTGCATCTCCATCTGCTCGAATTCGCGCATACGGAAGATGAATTGGCGAGCGACAATCTCGTTGCGGAAGGCCTTGCCTATCTGCGCGATGCCGAAGGGTATGCGCATACGGCCGGTCTTTTGGACGTTGAGGTAGTTGACAAAGATGCCCTGAGCTGTCTCGGGACGCAGGTATACGGTCATGGCGCCGTCGGAGGTGCTGCCCATTTCGGTGCGGAACATCAGGTTGAACTGACGCACGTCGGTCCAGTTCTTGGTGCCGGATATGGGGCAGACGATTTCTTCGTCAATGATGATTTGGCGCAATTCGGCCAAATCGTTATCGTTCATAGCTTTGGAGTAGCGCTCGTGTAGTGCGTCGCGCTTGGCTTGATGCTCGAGTACGCGGGCGTTGGTTTGACGGAACATTGTTTCGTCAAAGCTGTCGCCAAAGCGTTTGGCGGCTTTCTTGACTTCTTTGTCAATCTTGTCGTCGTATTTGGCTATCTGGTCTTCGATGAGTACGTCGGCGCGATAGCGTTTCTTGGAGTCGCGGTTGTCTATCAAGGGATCGTTGAAGGCGTCCACGTGTCCGGAAGCCTTCCAGATGGTCGGGTGCATGAAAATGGCCGAATCCAGGCCCACGATGTTCTCGTGGAGCAGGGTCATCGCTTCCCACCAGTAGCGTTTTATATTATTCTTAAGTTCGACGCCGTTTTGGCCGTAGTCGTACACTGCGGCGAGGCCGTCGTAAATTTCGCTGGAGGGGAATACGAAGCCGTACTCTTTGGCGTGCGAAACTATCTTCTTGAAGACATCTTCTTGTTGTGCCATATTTATATTTAATTAGCTGTATTATTTTCAATTGATGTGCGTCGCCATACCGACGGCGCAAAATATCGTGCAAATATACGAAAAAATCCGCCATCCCCACATCTACCCCCTCCGTTTTAGCCTTATTTAATAATGTAATGGCTGTAAGCGCGTCAATATCGTGGGGGGCGTGCCGTAATGTGCGCCCCTACAGGATCTGCGATTTTGAATATCCATCGTAAGTCCGGACGCGTTCAGTGCCGCCCATTCCGGGCTATGGCAATGCGAATTAGCACACAAAGCGAGCGCAGATATCGGTGGCAATCGCCGCCTATATCCGCGCCCTTTATATGAGTTTTATAAAATTAGTGAGTCATTTCAGATTTGGATTTTCTTGCGACCTTGCGGCGACACAAGGATGTAGACGCCGTGGGGCAGGGTGTCGGCGGTGACTTCCGCTTCGCGCATACCACCGCCCACGCGCACGCCTTGCAGGTTGTACACCTCGTAGAGCGCGTCCTGCGCGCCCACGCTGACATCGTCCACATCACTAAACCCTAGTATATTCATAAATACTTGCCACTGGTCAGCAGTCTTGTACTTATTGATAGATTCTTGCGGGACAAGCAACTGACAAGTCGTTTTATCAACTTCTTCAAATACACCTTCAAATACACCTTCGCCACATATGGGCGGTTCAACGGCCAGAGAGACCAGCTTTGTCAGCCAGAAGCAGAAGGCGAAGGCGCTCTCGCCGATTGAAGTGACGGAGTTGCCGATGGTCACGGAGGTTAGTCCGGAGCAGTAGTAGAAGGCGCATTTGCCGATGGAAGTGACGGAATTGCCGATGGTCACGGAAGTGAGGCCCCAGCAGCCGGCGAAAGCGTATTTGCCGATAGAAGTGACGGAATTGCCGATGGTCACGGAAGTGAGCCCGGAGCAGCCTTCGAAGGCCCGGTCGCCGATTGAAGTGACGGAATTGGGAATGGTAGTATTCTTGCAACCAACGATTAATTTGTTCGTTGATGTTTCTATAATTGCATTGCAATTGTCGCGAGAATCATATGTGCCATTATTTTTGTCAACTGTCACGGAAGTGAGGCCGGAGCAGCCGCCGAAGGCGCCATAGCCGATTGAAGTGACGGAATTGGGGATGGTCACTGAAGTGAGCCCGGAGCAGTTGTAGAAGGCGTATTTGCCGATAGAAGTGACGGAATTGGGAATGGTCACGGAAGTGAGCCCGGAGCAGACCAAGAAAGCGTTATCGCCGATTGAAGTGACGGAATTAGGGATGATAGTATTATTACAACCAACGATTAATTTGTTCGTGGATGTATGTATAATTGCATTACAATTGTCGCGAGAATCATATGTGCCATTATTTTTGTCAACTGTCACGGAAGTGATCCCGGAACAGCCGCCGAAGGCAAATTCGCTGATGAAAGTAACGGAGTTGGGGATGGTCACGGAAGTCAGCCCGGAGCAGTTGGCGAAGGCGCCATAGCCGATTGAAGTGACGGAATTGGGGATGGTCACGGAAGTCAGCCCGGAGCAGTTGTAGAAGGCGTAGTTGCCGATGGAAGTGACGGAGTTGGGGATGGTCACGGAAGTGAGCCTGGAGCAGCCGTAGAAGGCAAATTCGCCGATTGTAGTGACGGAATTGCCTATGGTCACGGAAGTGAGCCCGGAGCAGCCTTCGAAGGCCCGGTCGCCGATTGAGGTGATGGAGTTTGGGATGGTCACGGAAGTGAGACCGGAGCAGTAGTAGAAGGTGTTGTAACCGATTGAAGTGACGGAGTTGGGGATGGAGACGAAGGTGAGACCGGTACAGTCACAGAAGGCGCCGTCACCGATTGAAGTGACCGAGTTGGGGATGGTCACGGAAGTGAGCCCGGAGCAGCGGAAGAAGGCGTATTCGCTGATGGCAGTGACGGAGTTAGGGATGATAGTATTATTACAACCAACGATTAATTTGTTCGTGGATGTCTCTATAATTGCATTACAATTGTCGCGAGAATCATATGTGCCATTATTTTTGTCAACTGTCACTGAAGTCAGCCCGGAGCAGCAGGAGAAGGCGGATGAGCCGATAGAAGTGACGGAGTTGGGAATGGTCACGGAGGTGAGCCCGGAGCAGTCGGCGAAGGCATTATAGCCGATAGAAGTGACGGAATTGGGGATGGTCACAGACGTGAGCCCGGAGCAGTAGTAGAAGGCGTATTCGCCGATTGATGTAACGGAATTGGGGATGGTCACGGAAGTCAGCCCGGAGCAGCCGTGGAAGGCGCGGTTGCCGATTGAAGTGACGGAATATGTTGTTCCGTTGTAAGTTGTAGATTCAGGGAAGATAATGTTACCTACATATGCATCCTTGTTGTTTGAGGAATAGAAACCTATATATGTAACACTTGCTGTTTTGTCGTCATTGTTGAGATCATAGTATATTCCGTCAACTTTGCAGTCGTAGGCGATGGAAGGGATCGATGAGGACAACAACGCGAAAAATGCTGTTAGAATAAAAAATATTCGGTTCATGTTTAGTGTTATGTTTGCGGTTGGGAATGAATAGGTGAATGCTCTATGGCTATACCGAATGCCGTGGCGGCCTATATGCGGCATCATCGCCCGGCATTTCGATATGGTCTTTTATGAGCATCCTTTTGTCGCTTAGATTATGTCTTTCAGATTTGGATTTTTTTGCGACCTTGCGGCGACACAAGGATGTAGACGCCGTGGGGCAGGGCATCGGCGGTGATTTCCGCTTCGCGCATACCACTGCCGACACGCACGCCTTGCAGGTTGTACACCTCGTAGACCGCGTTCTGCGAATCCACGCTCACGTCATCCACGCCGTCATACCCTAATATATTCAAGAATTCCTTCCATTGGTCGGTTGTCTTGTACTTATTGATAGATTCTTCCGGGACAAGCAACTGACAAGTCGTTTTATCAACTTTTTCAAATGCACCTTCGCCACATATGGGCGGTTCAACGGCCAGAGAGACCAGCTTTGTCAGCCCGGAGCAGTCTTTGAAGGCGCTATCGCCGATGGAAGTGACGGAGTTGCCGATGGTTACGGAAGAGAGCCCGGAGCAGCCATTGAAGGCGCTATCGCCGATTGAAGTAACGGAGTTGGGGATGGTCACTGAAGTGAGCTTGGAGCAGTGGGGGAAGGCGAAGTTGGGAATTATAGTGACTTTATCGCCAATAGTCAATGAAGTGAGATTTGTACAGTCACTAAAAGCAGAAATCATCTTGGTGCACTTTTCTGCATTAAATATCACGGAAGTGAGCCCGGAGCAGTAGGCGAAGGCAAATTCGCCGATTGTAGTGACGGAGTTGGGGATGGTCACGGAAGTGAGGCCTGAGCAGTTGAAGAAGGCATAGTTGCCGATTGAAGTGACGGAATTGGGGATGGTCACTGAAGTGAGCCCGGAATGGTTGGCGAAGGCGCCATCGCCGATGGAAGTAACGGAATACGTTGTACCGTCGAATGCTATAGTTTCGGGTATAATCACGCCACCGCTATAACTGACTCTTGTCACACTCGCCGTCCTATTGGCGGGTGTAATGTCATAATATATGCCGTCAACTTTGCAGCCGTAGGCGAGGGCGAGGGCGGAGAAAGAGGAGAAGAGCAACAAGATGAGTAGGAGTGCCGGTCGGATGATTGTGTGAATAAGATGGCCGGGGATGATAGACGTGGGGTCGGGTTGGGATGCGGGATATTGCATCGCCGAGGTCTCGGCTTGTGCCGATTTTTCATTGTTGAGGTGTTTGAGTAGTGCCATAATGTCACTTTGGGGCTTTGGCCCGGACGACGACCTGTCCGGATGTTTGTATGCAGAAAAGCGTGGACGTCTGTATCTGTTGCCGCCCGGCGAACGGAGGAGAGAGTTTCTGTTCGTCAAGAATCAGTGCGGATAAACGCTTTCAAAAAAAATGTCTGCCGACCCACCCACATTGCCCGTGACCGGGCTTCTGCGGAGCGGTCTGCATGGCAAAGTTACACATTTATTTGCATTTGGCAAATAGTTTCTTCGAGACACGTTGTCAGCGTTTTAGGGTGGGTGATGCTGTGAAGGAGTGTCGGTTCCGGTGGTCTCGGAGGACGTTGGTAATGCCATAGATAACATCCTCGAAGGCTTGTCCTTATAATATTGCGAGCGCACGGCGACATCGGCTGTTGCGCTCGCAGGCTTTTTTAACATCCGCAAGCAGCACTATTTAGGCTCGCAACGGGCGAATTTGACGGATTTTGCGTAACTTTGCGGCTTGAAGACCGGACGCATCGCACGCATGGTCGTCCGATACTTGACAGCATCCATATCATTACTATGATTTCCAATAACAATTTGACAGGAAACAACGCGCAGGGACAGCCTGCGCCGGAAGCCGGTGACGCTGCGCGTCGCCGCAAGCGCATATTGTTGTATTGTGCCGCAGGCGTATTGGTGGTAGCCATCGCCGTGGTCGCATGGTTGGTGTTCTCGCACATGGCCGAACAAAAAGCTAAAGAGCAGGCCGAGATAGAAGCCGAGGCACGCAACCTCGACTTGCAGCAGCAATTGGCCGACAGCGAATTCGAGAACCTCGAAAATGATTTCCGGCAGCTGGAAACGCAGCGTGTCAATATAACCAATGATACGCTAAAAATCCGCCTTACCGAGAAGTACGAGGCTGCGCGTCTGCAAATCGAAGACTTACAGAAGAAGCTCCAAGACCAGCGCCGTCGCTCGTCCAAGGAAATACAGGATCTGCGCGGCCAAATAGACTCGCTGCGCAAATTGCTCAAGCATTATCTCGAAGAAATTGACCGGTTGAACCGTGAAAACGAGGAGCTGCGTTCCGAGAATGCCGGACTCAAGGACCGCAACGAGAAGCTGGCCACGCAGGTGTCCGAAACATCGCGTGCCAATCAGGTACTCTCCGAGCGCATGACCCTTGCCGAGAAGCTCAACGTCACGGGCGTCAATCTCAGGGCTCTGAACAAAAAAGGTAAAAACGAGAAAAAAGTCGCCAAAGCCAAGCAACTTGTGGTGACCTTCACATTGCCGCCCAACAACTCGACGCCTGTCGGCGAAAAGACTATATTTGTACGCATCATTTCGCCCGAAGGCAACCTGTTGGGCAATGGCGGGTCGTTTGGCTTTGAAGGTGCCAACGTGCCCTGTACGGCGCGCAAGGTTATCGAATACACGGGCGAGGAGATTGCCGGAATACCCGTCTATTGGGATGTGACTTCGGCGCTGAGTGCCGGGCGCTATACCGTCGAGTTGTTTGCGGACAATTACCGCTTGGCTTCACGTTCGTTCGAGCTTAAGTGACAACGCGGTATGCGGGTGCGGACACGTCCGCTATTATCAGCCCGTCTCGTCATAGACACCGCGATGGCATAAGTTATAATTCCGGGCATAATCCGGGGCTCGCCTCGGCTGCTTATCGGTCTTTCTTTGGCACAAGTGATGCCGCAAATCCCATAAAGTCTCAAGTATACAAACGACGATGAACATCGAGAGTCTCATCTCCGACTTGGCATTTATACTGCTCTTGGGAGCGGTAGTCACGGTGGTGTTCAAGTGGATACGCCAGCCGGTAGTGCTGGGGTATATCGTGGCCGGCTTCTTGGCCAGTCCGAATTTCACCTATCTGCCGTCGGTGGCTAATGAGGCTAATATAGATTTTTGGGCACAGATAGGCATCGTAGTGCTGCTGTTTACGCTCGGGCTGGAATTCAGCTTCAAAAAACTGGTGACAGCCGGAGGGTCGGCCGTAGTCACAGCACTCATCATTGTCTGCGGAATGATGGGTGTGGGCTACTGCATAGGCTATGCCATGGGATTCAGTACCATCAACTGCCTGTTCCTGGGCGGAATGTTGTCCATGTCTTCCACCACAATCATAATCAAGGCCTTCAATGACTTGGGCATCAGACAAAAGAAATTTGCCTCTTTGGTTTTGGCAGTCCTCATTGTCGAAGATCTTTTTGCGGTAGTGATGATGGTGATACTATCGTCGATAGCTGTCAATAATGCAGTCGAAGGCGAGGCGTTGCTGATGTCTGTCGCCAAGCTGGTGTTCTTCCTGGTTATGTGGTTTCTGGTGGGCGTATTTGTGCTGCCCTCGGCCTTGGGTCGTATGCGGCGCTTCCTCAACAGCGAAACGCTATTGGTCGTCTCCATGGGGTTGTGCCTGGGTATGGCTGTGTTCTCCGTGTACTGCGGGTTCTCGCTGGCCTTGGGCGCCTTTGTCATGGGATCGATACTTGCCGGAACCAGTTATGCCGAACGCATCGAGTCTGTGGTCACGCCGGTCAAGGATCTCTTCGGCGCCGTATTCTTTATCTCGGTGGGAATGATGGTTGACCCGCAAGTCATAGCATTGTATTGGAAGCCGATACTGTTGTTGTCGGCAGCCGTCATTGTCGGAATGATTATATTCGGCTCGTTCGGCATGCTCGTTACGGGACAATCGCTGCGCGTGGCCATCGAATCGGGCTTTTCGCTGACGCAAATCGGCGAATTTGCCTTCATTATCGCCACATTGGGCATGTCCCTGGGAGTGCTCGAGCCGACACTTTATCCTATAGTAGTGGCCGTCTCGGTGCTCACCACTTTCACCACTCCGATGTTTATCAAGATGGCTGACCCGGTGTACGGCTTTGTCGAGAAGCATTTGCCGAGCCGGCTGTCATTCCTCATAGACAGATACCAAAAAAGCGCTACCGACCAGCAGGCCGTAGGTGCCGCCTGGGCCGTGCGTCTGCGCCGTCAGGTTATGCGCACGCTCATTTACGCGATATTGCTCGTTGCCATTACACTATTGTCCAGACAGTTCTTGCTCGAATATCTGGAGCAGATTGCCGGAGAATGGAGTCATGCGCTGGCTTTGCTTGCTACCATAGCGGTTATGTCGCCGTTCCTGTTGGCGCTGCTGATGCCCTTGGCGCGCGTGTTTGCATCCATACGCAAGCCTAATGTGCCTACGCCGGCCATTGGAGATATCATTGTCGCCGTTTTCAATCTCTTCCTTGCCATAGTCTTTGTAGTTCAGGATATAAGCTGGTTGTTCTCGATGACCATAGGCGTTTCGGTGGCTTTGGCTGCACTGTTGCTGACTACATTGATATTTTCGAGGCGCGTGCGCCGGCATATGTCTGATATCGAGACCCGGTTTATGGACAACCTCAACGAGCGCGAATTAAGCCGCAAGGGTACGAATAACGCCTTGGTGCATGACTTGCATTTGGCATATATGACCGTCGGTTTCGGATGTCCTTTCGTTGGCGAGAAACTGCGCAATTCCGATTTGCGCGGTCGCTATGGTGTCAATATAGTGTCTATACAGCGCGATGGTGTCACGCAAGCCATCCCGGGTGCCGAAGCCAGACTTTTTCCCGGCGACATCATAGGCGTCGTGGGCAATGATGACCAGCTGGCCGCAGTGCTGGCTGCCGTGGAGGCTCAGCAGACTGCGCCTTCGACAGCAAGCGATTTCCAACTTTTCAACGTCATGCTCACCCAAGACTCTCCGCTGATAGGCAAGAGCCCGCGTACGGCGAACATGCGCAACGGCTATGGGGCGTTGGTGCTTGCCGTACAACGCGGCGACGAGTATATAGACCAAACCCCGGATATAACTTTTGCGCCCGGCGACATCCTATGGATTGCCGGCGACCGCGAACGCTTGCGCCCCATCATTCGCAAGCAGCGCCACACCCGAACCGCTGCGCCGTCACAGGGCGTTTAGGCTTTCGGCATACATGATACGGCATAATACATGTCTTAATAAATATACAATATGATCATACTGTTACGCATCTACCAAATATGTATCATGATACCGCTGATGGTGGTATTGACAATGCTGACATCGCTGATTGTCGGTGGAGGCTCGATATGCTTCGGCGGTCGTTGGTGGGGTTATTACCCGGCAGTGATTTGGGCTCGCCTGATGGCATGGCTGTCGCTGGTGCGCGTCAGCGTGCGCGGCCGCGAAAACATTCGCCGCGGAACCTCCTATGTCTTCGTGGCCAATCACCAAGGCGCTTATGATATTTTCGCCATATACGGATGGCTGGGACACAACTTCAAGTGGATGATGAAAAAATCCCTGCGCAAGATTCCCATGGTGGGGTATGCATGCTACAAGGCCGGGCATATCTATGTAGATCGCGGTAGTACTGTCGGAATACGCGAAACGATGAAAACCGCCGAGGCACAACTGTCACATGGAATGTCCGTAGTCGTGTTCCCCGAAGGTTCACGCAGCGCCGATGGCGAGGTACATGCTTTCAGACGCGGAGCATATATGCTCGCCACCGAATTTAACCTCCCGGTCGTACCGGTGACCATCGACGGTGCATTCAAAGTAATGCCGCGCCAAAAACGTCTGCCGCGTCCCGGACACATTACCATCACAATACATCAGCCGATAACTGCTCCGGATGGCGGTCATGACTTGTCCGCTCTGATGCAACAATCGCGCGATGCTATCATTTCCGGACTTCACAACAATACAGTTGCAAAATAATATTTTCCACAACAAAAATCCTAAAGACGACCTATGAAAACGTTCCTGAGTATAGCACTCGCAATCATTCTGTTGGCAAGCGTTCAATCATGTTCCGACAACGGACTCGCCGGTTCGTGGTTGGGAGCGCCGACCCGTATCAACATAGGCGGCACCGCCGACACACAAGTCACTCCGAAACTGACTTTTGTCCCGAACGAAGAAAATGACACAGAAGGCGATGTAACAATCGCCTCGGAAATCGCCGTACTCGATGTACTGCCGTCAAACGATTCATTAGTCGCTCCATACGAAATTTCGCTATACGGAACATCCGAAATCAAAGGTACATACCGTATGGTAGATGACGATGAAATCATTATATCCTTAGACAACAGTACCCTGAACGTCAACATATCTTCCAAAGACATACGCTTCAACGAAAGTCAATTTACACAACGTCTTATCCCCGACGAAATCCAAGACCAAGCACCGCAAATAGCACGTCGCTACGCATCACGCATACAACATACACTCGGCATCGAAATATTGCAATACAGTCGTCTCGATGATGTCAAAATCGACAAAGACCTGCTGATGTGCGAAATCAACGACCGCGATGTAACTTTCCGCTCACTCACCCCTCGGAAATAAAACCACCCGCCATCGCTCCTCAAAAACACAACAAATCATCGTATAACTACAACAAAAAAGCAGTAGCATAAGTGCTGCAATCAGGCGTGCCGCTCCGATGTCGCCTTTTGCCATGGGAGCGGCTGTGCATATTGCCGTAATGTACATGATGAAAATTTTTTTGCAATTAGTAAATATTAACTAAAAATACTTGCATGATATTAATTGACGCGATTATCTTTGCGTCAAAATGACATCGGATTGCGCCGGATGTCTTTCGAATAACAACCACTCATAATTTTTACAAATCGAACGAATACTAACACAACCAAATTTTTTTAACACATGAAAAAGCTTAATTTATTTTCGCTCATAGTTGCAGCGTTGATTAGCGCCTGTACCAACGAGCCGCAGATGGAGAGTTCCGGAGACGATCCCTCTGCAAAAGATCTTACAACGAAAGCCGAGCAGCTGATAACCAAAGCGCAACAAGCTCGCGCACTTTTCTATCCCTCACAGTCTCGCTCTGTAAGCACAGATGCCACTATTGAATATGTGGTATCACGTAACAGCCGCTCCGAGGCTGATACGCTCCTCTCTATCGTCAATTTCGCAGACAATCAAGGATTCGTCATTATAACCGATAAAGCCGAAGTTCCTGAAATACTTGCCGTGACAGACGATGGAAATCTGATTCCTGAACTTAATGATAATCCCGGGCTAAAACAGTATTTGGATAATGCCGAAGCGGCTCTCAGCACACTCCCGCGTCGAGGTCCCGGCGGCTCCACGCCCTTAGATCCTACTCGACCATTCTTGTTTGACACCGAAAGCGTCTATGACACAATCAGTACCATACCGCCTAAGGTTCAGGTAAGATGGGGTCAATATGCTCCTTATAATCGGTTCTGTCCGATAATCGATGGTGTTCAAGCTCCTGCCGGATGTGCTCCGATAGCAGCCGCTCAGACGATGACATACTTCAAACATCCGCTCTCATTTACGTGGGATGTAGATGGTTCGCAGACAACAATATCACTTAATTGGATAGAAATAAATAAGCATATAGGTAATGCCAAGTACGGATTACCGGAGTTGTGCTATGATAGCGAAGCGACTCATAACACAACGGGAAAACTAATAAGGCAGATAGGAGAAAATATGGATGCTGATTATGGGAAATTTTCCACTGGAGTTCGTCCTTCTATGGTTCCTCCGGCGATACGTACATTCGGCTATACCGCAACAGATTTGCGATCATTCTCAAACGATGATAACTATAATGGGTCTTCAATCTGGATCTTTTGTGGCTGGACAGATGGGGCTGAGGGGCATGCTTATATAGTCGATGGTCGATGCCTTATTCGTGGGAATCACACAGAATATATTGCAGACCCAAGCACAACGCCGCCTACTATTGTTGAGATTGTTCGACAATATACAACGCAGGCAGACTATTTACATGTCAACTGGGGCTGGGATGGATACTCTAATGGATACTTCTATTATGGAAGTTTTAATACATCCAACCCTGCAATAAAAGATTATCCGTCCGTGGGTACAGCCAACTATAACTTCACAGAGAATCTTATGTATACTGCAGTTTCACGCTAAAAAGTAAAAACAAATGAAAACTTATAAGTATCTTATGATGTGCATCATGGCGGCAAGTGCCGCTATGTATGGATGCTCGTCGGACGATGAGCCAAATAAAGAAGAGCAAAAGCGAGAAAATAATGAAAATGTAACACCGGCAAAAGCGCGTATGCAACTGACCGATGAACAGGACGCAATATCGTTGGCAGAAACAAAAGTTGCGTTCAAGTTCTTCGAAAGTGTGTATGACAAACACAGAGCCGATGAGAACGTACTGACATCGCCGTTGAGCAAAGACATTCTTTTCGGAATGGTGACCAACGCATTGTATGATGCGGATCGTGCGGATATACTCGAAGTATATGGAGCATCAACAATGGAGTCCGTTAATGACTTCAACAGTAAACGCTTGGAGTATTTCGCATACGACACGGAGACAGCGAAAGTGTTTTTTGCCAATTCGATATGGGCTAATTCGCTACTGATGACCGACCAACCGGCGTTTATGGCAATGGCGGACAATCAGAAAAAGAACTACAAAGCCGAGACAACCATCCTCGATTTCTGTAAAGAAGATGTCCGTGCGCTGATAAATAAATGGTGTTCGACACACACACAAGGACTTATTCCTGAATTATTAAAAAAAGAAGTGGAAAAAGTAACACAGAGTGTCTTTGTCAATACTATTTATTTCAAATGTCCATGGAAATCGGAATTTGATAAAAAAGACACTAAATCGGAAGGTTTCTATGACTATGCAGGCACTACACAAATCAAAAAAGTTCAGATGATGAAAGGCTGGCGCAGTGTGGCTGCCATCACCAATAATCGGATGTCCGCATTCGCATTTCCATATAGTGGCTGCAACTACTCGGCAGTATTCGTATTGCCGGCAGAGGGATTGACCATCAAGGATATACTCGGCGATGTAGAAGACATGCTCATTTCAAGAGCATTAGACAATGTCAAAGAAAGACCATATCATATTGGTGTGCCGCGATTCCAAACCGATAGCAATGAAGATATTACGTCTGCAGTCGAAGCAACGGGTGTCAGTTTCGACAACAAGGGTCTGATTGGATATGGCAGAATTAATAGCTCGAGGACTTTACAGGCAGTCAATTTGATTGTTGACGAATCCGGTACACGAGCCGCGGCGGCATCCGCCACACTTCTTGTGATATCAAATGGAAGCGGAGACATGAACCCGTATGAAATAATGCTTAATCGGCCATTCCTGATGATTGTCAAGGATGACAATCACGGCTCAATACTACTGATGGCAGCCATTCAGATGCCGAAGGAATAAGACAGTATAATAAATAAAAGCCCTATCATAAGACAACGGCGACTGCATCAGCAGTCGCCGTTGTCTTATGATAGAATTTCGATTATCAGAACAGATAGGCTGCCGTGATGGTCCAGAAGCGGTTTTTGCCGTTGACCAGATCGCCCTCGGGGATGGCGCTTCCTACTGCCTTGTTGACGAGGGACTTGGAAAGTCCGAGGCCATAAGAGGCGGCCACTTGCACTTTGCGGAAGAATTGGAGGCCGAAGCCGAAGTTCCAGGATACATCGAATTTCTTGGCTTCGAAGGCTTCTTTGACGGCTGTACCGGAGGTCAGGAATGCGAAGCTCGGTCCGGTAAAGATGTAGGGGCTAAGGAAGCTGCCGACTACGGGAAGTCCGAATTTGTACTTGATGTTGACGGGGATTTCGAAGTAATCCTTGGATACTTTTTCGGAGGCGGAAGTGCTGCTGATTGTAACGTTGGAGGTACGGCGTACGTACATCAGCGAAGCATCGAAGCCGAGGTTGATGGCGGGAATCATGAATTCGGCCTGAACACCGCCGGTAAATCCGGTGCGGTTGCTACCGTCGAGAATGTCCTCATTGAATTTGAGGCTGTTGACTGCTATACCTATACGGGGTCCGAAAGAAAATTGGGCCGAGGCGGTAGTGCTGATAGCGACTACGGCGATGATGGCTACGAGTGCGCGGCGAAGGTTTTTAATCATAATCGTTAGGTTGTTTGTTGTATGTATTGTGTTGTATTACAGATCTATGCTCTCATGTCGGCGTCTCGTGCGTCGACGATTGGGCAATGCACAAAGTTAAGCATATTCTGCCATATGGCAAAGCAAGTGGTCGGCAATCCTGCTTTGGAGGTTTGTAAAACTGAGGCCTGTTGATGCTTAAAGTGTTCAGTGTATGCGTGGTACGGATTTATTGTGCTTATTGAATATGCGCAAGGCTGATGCAACGAATGCCCGGCATGCTGATGCTCTGATGCCGGCCACTGAGTCGATGTCGGTATCGCCATCTATGGGTACGAGCCTGAAATTTTGGTCTTTAGCATTGGGCTGCAGGGTGAAAACAAGCTTGTATCCGGCTTCGGCAACATAGGCGTGGCCTTTGGCATCGCGCTTGAGTGTGGCATGCACCATGGCTCCGCCGCGCGTGTCCGTGGTTTTCATATTGGATATGAAATTGCCTAATGAGTAGACCAGCAGTGTATTACGGCCATCGTTTTTGTCGTTTGGCTCGAGTTGCATGGGCTGTATCACGTGCGGATGTCCGCCGATAATGAGGTCGACGCCTCGGTCTTTGAGGAATTGGGCCATGTCGCGCTGAAAGGCGTTGGGCAGCAGTCGATATTCATCGCCCCAGTGTATGGCTACGACGAGGATTTCGGCTCCGGCGGCACGAGTGGCGCGGATGTCTGCGTCGATGGTTTTTCGGTCGATATAGTCGACTACGACGTTGCCCGAGATGCGGATGCCGTTGGTGCCGTATGTGTAGTTGAGAAATCCAACTTTGAATCCTTTGATGTCCTTGATGTAGGGTAGTGCTTTGGCTCGCGCCTCGGCATCGGGGTAGGTGCCTATATGGTCTACTCCTTTGGCGTCGAGAGTCTTGATTGTCGTGCACAGGCCTCGGTCGCGTCGATCGAGAGTGTGGTTGTTGGCCGTGAGCATCATATCAAATCCGGCTTCGATGAGTGCATCCACGTATTTGTCCGGAGCGTTGAAGCAGGGATATCCCGAATATTTTGGGCCGGCCACGGGGGTTTCGAGGTTGACAACGGCGTAATCAGCGGCGCTAATCCAAGGGGCAACGGCATCGAAATACCCGGAGAAATCGTAGTCGCCGCCTGTGCGGTACGCGGCATCCAATTGTCCTTGGTGCATCATGGCATCACCGGCAAAAACCAGCGTTGCCTGCTGCTGTGGCACCAGTAGTGAGAGTATTTCGAAAAGTAATGAGGCGAAAATCAAGGGCTTATGTGTTTTTTAGGTGTACATGTTACGGCTTGTCGGTGCGCTTGTACATCGTCCGGCGTTATTGCTTGGGGTACACAGCGCCGGTGGCGGCGAGAAGGGTGTTGCGCATCAGCATGGCGATGGTCATGGGACCTACGCCGCCGGGCACGGGTGTGATGTAGCTGCATTTGGGGGCTACGGCGGCAAAGTCCACATCGCCGCAAAGCTTCCAGCCGCGGGCACGCGTTGCATCGGGCACGCGCGTGGTGCCCACGTCGATGACCGTGGCGCCTTCCTTGACCATATCTGCCGTCACGGATGCGGGTACGCCCATGGCGGCCACCAATATGTCGGCCGTGCGTGTGATTGAGGCGATGTCGGCCGTGCGGCTGTGGCATACGGTGACAGTAGCATCGCCCGGATAGGACTTTTGCATCATGAGCATAGCCAGAGGCTTGCCTACGATGTTGCTTCGTCCGAGGATTACGCAATGCTTGCCCGAGGTGGGGATTTGGTATCGTTGCAGCAGTTCGATGATGCCTGCCGGGGTGGCGCTTACAAATCCGGGCAGCCCTATGCTTAGTCGCCCGACATTGGCCGGGTGAAATCCGTCGACGTCTTTGCGCGGATCTATGGCTTCGATGACGGCGTGCGTGTCGATGTGGCGTGGCAGCGGTAGTTGCACGATAAATCCGTCGATGTCGGGATTGTTGTTGAGGTCGCGGACATGTTCCAATAATTGCTCTTGAGAGATGGAGTCTTCGAAGCGTAGCAGTGTGGAGCCGAAGCCGCATTCTTCGCAGGCTTTGACCTTGGATGCTACGTAAGATTCGCTGCCGCCGTCGTGTCCGACGAGTATGGCGGCGAGGTGTGGTGCACGCCCTCCGGCGTCAACGATTTGTGCCACTGAGGAGGCTATCTCGGCGCGGATGGCGGCGGCGGTTGCTTTGCCGTCAATGATTTGCATGGTTGTATGGTATATGGTTCTGTTCGGTGGCGGAGGCGTGAGTGTCGAGGCCGTAGAGCGCGATGCTCTTAGCGGCGCTGTTTGGCCATTTGCTGCATCTGGCGCATTTGTTGTGCCATCTTCAGCGGGTTTTTGCGCATATTGGCCACGGTTTGCATCATCTTGCGCATATCGTTGAAGCGTTTGAGGATGCCGTTGACTTCCTGATAGGGAACTCCGGAGCCTGCAGCCAGGCGGCGACGACGGCTTTCGTTGATGCAATCGGGGTGTGCGCGTTCGTAGGGAGTCATGGAGTCGATGACTGCTTCTGTGCTTTTGAATACGTTTTCATCGATGTCCATATCTTTGATGGCTTTGCCCACGCCCGGAATCATGGAAGCCACGGACTTGAGGTCACCCATCTTCTTGATTTGTTTCAGCTGGTCGCGGAAGTCGTTGAAATCGAACTTGTTTTTGAGCATCTTACGTTCGATTTCGGCGGCTTGCTTTTCGTCGAATACTTGCTGAGCTTTCTCGACCAGTGACACGATGTCACCCATGCCGAGGATGCGGTTGGCCATGCGATCGGGGTGGAAGGTGTCGATGCCGTCCATCTTTTCGCTTGTGCCTATGAATTTTATGGGTTTTGTGACTACCGAGCGTATGGTGAGGGCTGCACCGGCCTTGGCATCGCCGTCGAGTTTGGTGAGAACCACTCCGTCGAAGTCAAGGCGGTCGTTAAATGCTTTGGCTGTATTGACGGCGTCCTGTCCGGTCATGGCATCGACCACAAACAGTGTCTCAGAGGGTTTGACGGCTTTTTTGATATCAGCAATCTCGGTCATCATAGCCTCGTCCACGGCCAGACGTCCGGCGGTATCGATGATTACCAGGTCGTTGCCGTCGCGGCGTGCTTGCTCTATGGCGTGCTTGGCTATGGACACGGGGTCTTTGCTGCCTTCTTCACTGTATACGGGAACTCCGATATTCTCGGCCAGAGCTTTGAGCTGGTCTATGGCTGCGGGACGATAAACGTCGCAGGCCGCCAGTAGCGGGCGTTTGCCTTTTTCGTTCTTCAACTTGTTGGCCAGCTTGGCTGTAAACGTTGTTTTGCCCGAGCCTTGGAGGCCGCTCATGAGTATGATTGCGGGACGCCCGTCGATGTGCAACGGTGCGGCGTCTCCACCCATGAGTTTGCTCATCTCATCGTGGACAATCTTGACCATGAGTTCGCCCGGCTTGATGGCCGTGAGAACGTTCTGACCCAGCGCCTTTTCCTTGACTTCGTCTACGAAGGTCTTGGCAATCTTGTAGTTGACGTCGGCTTCGACAAGGGCGCGACGTATTTCCTTGAGGCTCTCCGAGATGTTGATTTCGGTGATGCGCCCTTGGCCTTTGAGAATTTTGAAGCCTCGTTCGAGGTGCTCGGTAAGTTTATCAAACATTGTGTCTTGTCTTTAGGTGGGGATGGGATGGGTGTAATTTTGATTGAAACAGGCGATGCCGCACGTGGTGTTTAGAGCAGTCGGTTGGTCTCCGTGTCCGGGAATATGACCATGGGCTTGAATGTTTTGGCTTCTTCCAGCGGCATGGAGGCGTAGCTCATAATAATGACGATGTCGCCGGGCTGGACACAGCGAGCGGCAGCGCCGTTGAGGCATATCACTCCGCTGCCGGCCTCGCCGGCTATGGCGTAGGTGTCGAGGCGTGTGCCGTTGTTGTTGTCGACGATGTATACTCTTTCGCCGGGAATGATGCCTGCGGCGTCCATTAGGGCGCTGTCGATGGTGATGCTTCCGATGTAATCGAGGCGTGCTTCGGTGACGGTGACGCGGTGTATCTTGCTCTTGAGAACTTCTACGTTCATTTCTTTTGGTTGTGTGCGTTATTTGTGCAGGCTGTCGGGGTATGCGATGTTGTCTATCAGGCGTACATCGCCGCAGTATACCGTGATGCAACCCACGGGGTTGTGAGCCTGGTCCCAGGTCTTGACGGGTTGCATTGTCAGAGGGTCTACGATGTTATAATACTCGACACGGAGCGAATCGGTGGCGTTGAGTGTCTCGGTGACGCGGGCTATCACTTGGTCCACAGTCATGGTTTTGGACCATTGGAGGCTTTCTTCCATGACGCGGTGTATTGTGGGGGCGATGGCACGTTGCTCGGCTGTGAGGTGGACGTTGCGCGATGATAAGGCCAGTCCGTCTGCTTCGCGGACGATGGGGCAGGGTACGATTTGCAGTCCGTCAAAGCCGCCTTCCAGGGCTACCATGCGGCGGATTACTGCTATCTGTTGAAAGTCTTTTTCGCCGAAGTATGCGCGTGTGGGGTGTGCCCATTCAAACAGTCGGCTGACAATCTGCGCCACGCCGTTGAAGTGTCCCGGTCGGCGCGGGCCTTCCATGACAGCGGCCACTTCGCCAAGGTCGAAAACGCGAGTGTCAGGCTCGGGATATACTTCCTCGGGGGTGGGTACGAAGGCATAGTCGACGCCGAGGCTCTCCAGCAGGGAGCAGTCGCGGTCTACTGTGCGTGGGTAGGTGCGCAGGTCTTCGGCGTTGTTGAATTGTGTGGGGTTGACGAATACGCTGACTACGACTACATCGTTTTCACGGCGTGCGCGGCGCACCAGCGATGCGTGTCCCTGATGCAGGGCTCCCATGGTAGGCACCAGGCCTACGCTTTTGCCTTCGTTGCGGGCGGCTTGGGTCAGTTGGGCCAGCTGTGCCGTCTTAGTGACTATTTCCATTGTGTGTATAAAACTATTTGCGGGGACGTGCGTAGTGCCCGTCCCAATCAGAGCGCAAAGTTACAATAATTATATCAATTGGCCTATAAAAAGGTGTGGCATCACATAAAAACTTTCGGGCCGCCGTGTACGGGAGGCGGTGAGTGATTGTCAGATGTTGTCGACGAGAGTGTGCAGGTCTTGGAGCTTGCGCCACTGGTCGCTGTAATCGAGACCTTTTTCGCTGTATTTGGACAGTTTGAAGCCGGTCTTGGGCGTTATGCTGAGCAGTTGGGGCGCTATGTAGCGTTGTGCCGCATCGATGCATCCGAGTATGCGGTCTGAGTAGTATGCCCACGGCGTGTGTGCGTCTATCAGCCCCAGTGCCACTTGCTTGTCGGCGGGTACGAAGCGCAACGCATCCAGGCTTTTGGCATGTTTGCCGTCGAAGGGCAGGTAGAATTGTGCTACCTTGAGGCGCGACAATGCCTTGGGTATCACGTCATCGGCGTAATCGACGTTTTGCCATGACGGGACGATGGTGTCGCCACCGCTGATAAATATGGATATGTGCATGTCTGCGGGTACGCCGTCGATGCAGGCATTGGTGAGCGCTATGAGTACTTCTTGCAGGGTCATCACGTCTATACCGCCCATGAGCAGGTGTTTGGTGTATGCATCAGTGGATATGCGCCCGAATATGGTGTCGTCCAACTGGAGGCTGCGGCATCCCAAGTCGTAGAAGTGACGTATGGTGTCGCGGTAGGTGTCGGTTATGTCGGCCAATAGTTGCTCGGTATCGGGGTATAGCGAATCGGGCTTGCCCTGACTCATCGAAAGTATGCGTACGTATAGTTCGCCCGGTGACGGTAGTGTCTGGCGGCATGTGGCACGGCCGTTGACGACTTTTTGTAAGTATTTGAAGTCTTCGTAGAATGGATGTTCGGTGTTGGCAGCGATGCGTCCCTTAACGCGCAGCAGGTCGGTCAGAACGTTGTCCTCGGCGTATACGCGGCCGCTGTCGAGGCGCTCTTTGGTCAGGCCGTTGAGCCCGAAATAAAAATCCTTGTCCCAATACTGGCGGCGGAATTCTCCGGAGGTCACTTCTGTCAACCCGGCTTTCAATTCGTTGGCTACCAGATCGTCTACGGCGCGGTCTTCAATTTTGCGGTATGTGGCGGCGTCCATGGCGCCGGCAGCGTAAAGCCTCTTGGCTTCGGCCAATTCCGTAGGTGGGAGAAAGCTTCCGATAATATCAACTTTCATTTTTTTTGAGGTTATAATAAAGTGCTTGTATAGGTTGTTTTGCGTGGATATTGTGGCGTTTTTACTATTGTAAACGTCGAACTGATAACTCGGCCCGATAGGATGATGCCGATATTGTGCCCGGTTGTGTTGCCTGTGGCCAGGCCGGGGTGTGTCGGCTTCGATGCCGCAAAATTACGAATAGTTTTTTACGCCGCAAAGCAAATTACGGAAAAATTTCCATAATACATGCGGATATGTGGATGAGGCACGGGCAAGCGGTTCGTCCATAAATGTTTAGCTCGGAAGGGTATGGTTCTTGTAGCCGACGGGTGTTGAAGCGCACTTGTTGAAGTGTGCGCGGACAGGTTGTGTATCGGTTAGTTGGTGATGGTCAATCTCGGTTCGGGGCGAAGGTCGTAGGTGGAGCGCAGTATCTCGAAGTTGTCGGGGTTTGCACGCAGGCAGGCCGTGTCTTGCAACAGCCTCATGGCACCTTGGCGTAGGTCGACCGGCATCGGGGCGGCTCCCGGTCGTAGGTCTTCGGCGGGGATGGCCGGTGCTCCGATGGGCAGTAGTTGCGGCAGTCTGAAGAAATGGCAGACGGCATTCAGGACCATTGCTGTTGCCCGGGCCTTGCCTTCGCGCGAATACCCGGCGATATGTGGGGTCGCGATGGAGGCGTGTTCCAGCAACTCGCGGTTGATGTTCGGCTCATCTTCCCAAGTGTCGATGACGGCAGCGCGTATATGGCCGTTGCGCAGGCCTTGAAGCATTGCTGAGGTGTCGGCCACAGGTCCACGGGCGGCATTGATGACGATAGGGGCGCGCCGCAGGCTGCGGACAAATGTCGCATCGCACATGTGCCATGTGGGGTATGCGCTGTCGCGCGTCAGCGGAGTGTGAAAGGTGATGACGTCGGCTCGGGCGGCTATGTCGTCAAGGTTGTACCATGCACCCGGATCGCCGGCTGCGGCACGCGGCGGGTCGCAGCACAGTACGTTCATGGATAGTGCGCGGGCCCAGCGTTCAACGATACGTCCCACGTGGCCTACGCCAACTATGCCTATGGTATGCTGCGCCATAGGTCTATTGGCCAAGGCGAGTACGGACGATAGCACGTATTGTGCCACGGCCGGGGCATTGCATCCGGGGGCATTGGCCACGGTAATGCCGTGACTATGGCAATATGCGAGGTCGATGTGGTCGGTGCCTATGGTAGCGGTGGCCACCATGCGGCAGGGGCTGCCGTCAAGTAGCGCCGCGTCTACGCGAGTACGAGTGCGAGTGATTAGACAATGTGCATCGGCCATGGCTGCGGCATCTATGGCCGACGGTTCAAGGTAGCGTACCGATTGCACATAGGGTTCCAGAACCCCTTTGATATAGGGTATATGTGTATCGATGATAATATTCAAAGGAACATTCTCCATAAGTATATGGCGGTGTAAATAGCAACGATGGTGGCTACAGCCGGGATTTGGACCTGTCGCTGCTGACGTGCGATATAATTGGTGAAATGATAGGCGGCGCACATGCACAATACGGGCAGGTAGGCGCAGACATTGGGATAGTCGGCAAGGGTGATGATGATGGTGAACAGGGTTACCAAGGTAATACTGCCGGCGTATGCACGCTTGTGTGCGTTGTAACTGAGCATTCGCATGAAATTGGCGCTCCACGACACCATGGCAATGACGGCGGTGACAGCCACAGCCGCAAAGACATGCAACGTGTCATTGAGACCCACGGAGGCAAACAGCGATTCCAATTCGGGAAAACGGATATCGTCGGTGCCGGCAATTCCGCATCCGAGCATCACCCACCATGGCGAAACGATGCCCAGCAGGGCTGCCAGAAGCGTTTTGAATCCCATGATGCGCATCTGTCCCAGTCCTAAGATAAATACCGGGATGTATAGCGCATAGCAATATTGCGTGACGGTCATGCCCGATAGGAGCAGGAAGATAAGATAGATATTGCCTGTGCGGTTTCGATTGCCATAGGTGTCGTACAGAAGGAATAGGCACAGTATCAGTATGATGCACAAAAGAATGCCGGTGGATAGTTGTACCAGCAGGTCGGGCGTGGCCATACACATGGGAAAAAATATGGTGGCTTCGAGTGTTGAGACTGTGCCCAGGAGGTTGTAGCGCTGGTTTAGTATCAGCATCATCACTGCCGTTGTCAGGATAAGTCCCACGTTGACAAGCATTGAGACGTAGGATGATTCAATCCATAAATTGGCCGAGGGAGTCACTATGCCGCTGTTGGCATTAATGTGTATCACGTCTGCGGAGGCAAAAAACCATCGCGCGCCCACCATCATCACTATGGCAGTAAAAATGGTGGCTGCCTGAGACTGTACCAGCGAAAAATTGTGCGCCTTGAACATAGTTGGTTTAATCGTTGTCTTTTTAAACCCGGCATCGGTTGAAGAGTGCGGATGCCGGCCGTTTCGTTTGAAAATGGCGAAAGACCCCGGGATTTCTGTCTGTTAAAGCCGTCATTCCATCAAAGACAGAACATCTCGGCCGATGTCCGAGCGTAAGTATTTGCCCTCGAAGTCGATGGCGTCCATGGCTTGGTATGCCGTTGCAAGCGCCTCGGCCAGGGAGGGTGCTGTGGCAGATGCGGCAATGACGCGTCCTCCGGCCGTGACCGAAGTTCCGTCCGGGTTGCGCCGCGTCCCGGCATGGAATAGCACTGCCTCGGCCGGAATGCGACTTGTGTCTATGGATATTGCCAACCCTTTGGGATAGCTGCCCGGATACCCCGGGGATACGGCCATCACCGTGGCAGCTGCCAATGGCGAGATTTTCAGGAGGGTGTCGCCCAGTGCGCCGCTTGCCGCTGCCGCGAACAATTCGAGCAGGTCCGAGTCGATGCGCAGCATCACGGCTTCGGTCTCCGGGTCGCCCATGCGGACATTGTATTCAATGACATATGGATTGGAGGCAACATTGATGAGGCCCAAGAAAATGATGCCGCGATAGTCGATTCCGCGGTCGCGTAGTCCGGCTAATGTAGGTTCGATGATGCGTGTGCGTACCTTGGACATAAAGTCACTATCGGCAAAAGCTACGGGCGAGACTGCGCCCATGCCCCCGGTGTTTGGCCCGGTGTCCCCTTCGCCTATGCGCTTGTAGTCCTTGGCTACAGGCAATATGCGGTAGTTGCCTGTGCCGTCTGTCAGAACAAATACAGAGCACTCGATACCGCTGAGAAACTCCTCAATGACTACGCGAGCCGAAGCCTGTCCGAACATTCCGGACAGCATCTGACGCAGGGACTTGCGCGCCTCGTCAAGTTTGTCGATGATGAGCACGCCTTTGCCGGCTGCCAGCCCGTCAGCCTTGAGCACATAGGGAGGTTGCAGGCTGCCCAAAAAATCTTCACCTTCGGCGATGGAAGCGGCGTCAAAAGTTCGGTATGCGGCCGTCGGGATGCCGTATTCGGCCATGAAAGCCTTGGCGTAATCTTTGGAACCTTCGAGCGCGGCGCCCCCGGAGTCCGGACCTACCACCAATAATGAAGGAAAGCGGCGCAGCAGTGCTTCGCGAATTCCGCCCACGAGCGGATCCTCGTTGCCGCACACCACCATATTGACGGCGTGTGAAGCCACAAAATCGCCCACAGCGTCAAAGTCCATAGGCGAAATCTCAACGTTGATTCCGTAGTTGTCAGTGCCGCCGTTGCCTGGAGCTATATATAGTTCGGCCAGCAGGGGGCTTTGGGCTAGTTTCCATGCCAATGCACATTCGCGTCCGCCGCTGCCCAGCAGCAGCACATTATATTTGTTATCCATAGTTGTTTGTCCGGTTGTGTCCTGTGTGTCAATGCTTGTCGTGTCAGGCGGAGCATAGTCCGTGTGCGGGAAGTCGCCTCGGATATGGTCTACGGCGTGCGTTCATCCTCCTAACGCACCGCAAAGATACGATTTTTTCATCAAACATGCAGGTGCGTATGCACGCCTTGGTCGCAGGGCAACCGCATCAAATTATGGCCGAGGCAAGGATTTCACGAAGGTAATCT
>ERZ1031078.36-NODE-36-length-39037-cov-141.126956_pt1 | contig 39037 bp, 71 predicted proteins | sample MGYA00518179_ERZ1031078 | MGnify/ENA primary metagenome ERZ1031078 (study PRJEB33719, sample SAMN04261274) | wastewater metagenome | biome: rural village; feature: human; material: feces | host: Homo sapiens | place: El Salvador | collected 2014-01-14 ... | reverse complement strand
ATCACAAGGGTGACGAATGTATCGAAGGGAGTTGCAGAGCATATCATAGCACTGGGCGCAGATACCAGCATCTCCCTGATGATTGATGGCAAATACCCGGAGCGATTCTACATGGCAAATACCGGGATGCTTATCGCCTACAAGGCCCACGATGGGAAACTCTACACGAATAGGAGTGACACATGTAATGGCTACAAAGAAACCTACCGCCATCGCAAAAGCAAAGGATAACCGACCGGCGACTGGCAGAGGCGGCAAAGGAAACTTCCCTTCCTGTCTTCCTGACCTTAGCAGCGATAAAGATAGAGCCCTTGTATCTCGCCTCCTTACAGAAGCCCTTGTAGAATACAGACAGCCAAAGGTAAAGAGTGACGAAGAACTGACGGAGAGAATAAACGACTATTTTGCCCGGTGCGCTGAGACAGGACAGACCCCAACAGTAGAGGAACTATACATGTCAACAGGCTACGCAATTAGCACGGTTAAGGACTGGCTATCCGGAAGACGCAAGGGATTTAGCCCCGAAACAGCGTCCATTATAAAAAAAGCCAAGGGGTTTATGCAGACTTTTGACGCAAAACTTGTGGTTTCTGGGAAGCTGGAATTCCTTGCCTATTGCTTCCGTGCCAAGAACTATTACGGCATGGTGGACAAGCAGGAGATGGTTTTGACGCCGAACCAGCCGCAGATTGAGGGCTTGACTCCCGAACAGCTCCAGCAGAAGTACATAGAAGCCAGCGACTTTGATGCAAAATGAGCCGAAAGCGAGCGACTTTTGCACGACTTTCCGTTAATTCCGGGAAAGTAGGCAAGAAAAATCCCGCCTTTATACACGGAATTTTGTAAACGACTATGATTTTGGGGTAAATGAGCGATTTTGGCGCAGGCACTTGCGACTTTCACAGCGACTTTGCCAGCGACTTTCGCACGGAGGGGAACGACTTTGCCAGCGACTTTCGCGACTTTCCCGGAGACTTTGGCGGAGCGCCACGCGCGGCGAAGCAGCCACCGGAGACCCCCGAGACTGCACCGCCGGAGCAGGGGGCAGCCGCCGACAAAGCCACAGGTGAACGAGAACGGCGGCAAGCTGGCAGCGCAAGCGGCGAGCCACGGAGCAGGGGACAACGACACGCCACAAGGCCATAAACAACGGCCACAGGGCAAGCAGGGCGGCGGAGGTATAGGGATAGCCCCAAACATTAAAACGCCTCACATATGCATTAAAATGGCAAATAGGGCATACAGCAGAAAAGCCCCCGGAATACACCAGGAGCAAAGGAAAACCCCGCACAGCGTGAGCCATGCGGGGCGGTGTCAATATTCAATGCACTTAAAACCAGTTATCACAATAAGTACGGGATCCCGTTGATGATACGGGCGTATTCGTACCCGTTGATACATCCCGATATTTTCCGGTCTTTGGAGATCCACAAGATCAAATCAGGGTCATGGACGGCATTTATCCAGTATTCCGCGCCACGGTGCATGATGTGTGTTCCGCTGTATCTCATGGGATCGATGTTATCAACAATATACTTGGCTGTAATGCGCTTCATATCGTTTTCCTCCTTATGCGCTAATATTAAGGTTATTTTTGGAGCTTTGCAAGGTCAAGCAGCAGTAGAATGGGCTGCAGCAGGATATACAGCAAGATCAAGGGCGGCACCTCCTTACATGGCAATTGTAGCACATACGCCGGAGCAGGTCAAGCGAAAGTAAACCGCCGGGCGGTTGTCGTCTTGGTGTAGCGGGCTGCAATCTCCGGGAGATCCTTTTTTAGTCTGGTTGTGTCTACCCTGGAGGATGTAACCGCCTTATATGTGGCCTTGTGTTCTGACCCCGCCAGGGATTCCACCCCGGCGGCGGTCATGCGCTCTTTTAGCTGGTCCTTGAGGCTTTCCACCATTGCGGAGGCTTCCTCCTGCATCCGGATATACTCCGCAAGCTCTTTCATAATGCTGTCAATGTTCATTGTGTTTACACCCCCATTTCAAAACGGGCACCGAAAAACCAATAGGTTTTATTTTTCGATACTTCCACGGCGTCCACGCAATCCGCCGGGCTGCACCCGAAAACATGACTCTTTACAACCTTTTCCCATTCCTTGACGGTATATAATTCTCTTGCTATGAGAATATCCCCACAATTAACATATTTCCCCCGCTTGATAACGCATAACCGCTTATTATCATATTGCGGTTTTACCCGGTAATATTTCATAATTAAACCCCCTTAAAACAAGATAAACAGATTTGAACAACGCCCGATAATGGCATATAATGCGCCGGTTTCCGTGTCCTGCACAAGTCCGCCGTTAATACCATAAACCCCGGAAGAATAGCCCACCTTTTCAAGCCTGCGCAGCGTGTAAATATATTCGCTCGGCTTATTGGTATAATCCTCAGCCACCCCGAGCCGCACAAGCTCCCGCAGCTCTTTCAATTTATACTTCCTCATTGCTGCACCTCCTGCCGGGCGGCCCGGATAGCTCCATACATCCGGCGGAAAGCCTGATGCAGTGCCCTGGCTTGCACGTCGAGCCATTCTTCCCGGCTGTTCGGCCTGCGGTCGCCGTTGCGGGTCTTTTTGAGCTCGGACGGGGTGCAGAGCGCGGCGGCTATGTCTCCATCATACACAAGGGCCGAGCCGCCCCAGCTGTATTTACTCCAGTCCCGTGCGCCGTTCAGCGCTGCGGCCTCGGCGGTAGTCCATGTTGCGAGATCGTCGGCGGAGATATAACCGTCTTTGTAGTAGTCCGCGATCTGCTGCAGCATATCCACGGCATAGGCTGTAACGCCACGGCTCCACGCGCTGCGGTCATTGCGCTGCTCCAGTGTCTTCTTTACCTCTGCAAGTACTGTTGTATAATCCATTGTATTACCTCCCGGCCTGTGGCCTAATCTCTTGCCAACGGCTGCCGGATGTGGTATACTCTCCGTGCTGGCCTGTTGGCTGGTGTGGGGGCGTTCCCGGGTTGCTTCGGTAGGCTGCCGGGCGCGCCCTCGTCTTGTATGTGTCTATTGTAATGCCCATTAGGGTATTTGTCAATAGTTATGGGCAATATAATGCCCGTATAATATATGCAATAATTTGTGCGGGTATTTGTATAATATGCCCACTGTGGTATACCCTAACGGCACACACGGCGGGCGGCAGTCCAGGGCGTTCCCTGGCGGTGCTGGCCGGGGGCGGGGGATATGCGGCGGCAGCCGGGGGCGGGGTAACCCCCAAAAATTCCGCAAAAAATAAAAAGCCGTTTTACCCCATGTTGTAAAATCCGGCAAAAACAAAAAGGCTATTTTGGGCATAAAACATATTGACACAAATTATGCCGTGTGCTACACTACCCTTACAAGATGAAGGGAGCAATGCACATGAAAGTCGGATATATTCGGGTGTCCACAGAGGAGCAGAACACGATCCGCCAAGAGGTACTGATGAAAGACCTTGGTGTGGAGCGTGTCTACATGGACAAAGCGAGTGGCAAGAGCCGCACAGGCAGGCCGCAGCTGGAAGCGATGATGGATTTCGTCCGAGAGGGCGATGTGGTCATTGTTGAAAGCATCAGCCGTTTTGCGAGAAGCACAAGGGACTTGTTGACGCTGGTAGAGCAGCTCACAGAAAAAGGTGTGGGCTTTGTATCGCAGAAGGAATCCATTGACACGAATACGCCGCAGGGCAAGTTCATGCTCACGGTGTTTGGTGCAATGGCAGAGCTGGAACGTGAGCAGACCTTACAGCGGCAGAGAGAGGGCATAGCGGCTGCAAAAGCGGCTGGAAAGTACAAGGGTCGGCAACCAATAGCACTTAATGAAGAGCTGGTTAAATCGGTGCATGAGCAATGGTACAAAAACGAGATAACCACATCATATGCAATTAAGCAGCTTGGAGTGAGCCGCAATACCTTTTACCGCCGGATGTGGGACTACGAGGATTCTGCAGGAATCCCGAGACGGCGCTGATGAATAGAGGGAGGAAAGAGAAATGAAAAGATTGGCTTGTTTTGTATTGTGCCTTGCGCTGGTTCTTTCTGTGACGGCGTGTGGGAAGCAGTATAGTGAGTTTTACCGAAATAGCCCGGATGCCGCCTCTTTGATGGAGGACGCAATCGAACTTTTGGATATGTGCATAAACAAGGAGATAACCGCCGAGGAGTGTGCAGAGCAGTTGCAAACAATGGGAGAGCTTAACCGAGGCGGAGATGATATAAACATAAGCTCCACGGCACTCAGAATATCTATTGCGGGGCATCAAATTGACGGCGTTTTGCTTGGCGTGAGAATTGGGTATAAAACAATGATCGATGTCAAAAACGCCGTGAAGGAGCAGCGAGAATCTTTATACAACAGTCTGCATGGGAAAGAATAACAAGCCAACAGGGATGTTTGCGAATGTTGGGGCGGAGTGAATAAAAAGGAGGCGCGATTATGGATAAAAAGGTTTTGGCAATTTTAGTTGGTGCTATTTTGATTATTGTTGGCGTAGTTTTTGCGTTTCAAGGCGGCGGGGCGTTGGGATACTACGCCGGATAACAAGGACGGAAAACCAAATAGAATGGACTACCGATTTTCCGGCAGTCCATTTTTTATTGCAGGAGGACAAATGGATTATCGGAAGATTGCGGAAAGCATCAAAAACCGCATAAAGAAAACGCATGACCGGGAAGCCTACAAGGATTTGCTGGCGTTGTGCATTGGGTACGAAGCGGAAGATTTTGCTGCGGCGCACCAGTTAAATTCCGAAGTCCGAAAGATGACCTCCGAGGCACTTCGTAACGGAAACCCAAAAGATGCGGAGTATTTCTACACCCTACATAAGCAGGCCATGCTGTTTGACGCGCCGCATGATTTCGATACCTTCCTGCTGTATGTGGAGATGGACAGAAAGCCGGAGAAGCGGTTTTATGCTCCACGCAGGCGGTATCTAAGACCTATTGTGCAGGGGTATCAAGATGTCCTTGACGGCAAATTGAGGCTGCTGACCATTTCGCTTCCGAAAAGAGCCGGGAAAAGCCAGCTGGGAATCAATTTTATCAACATGGTTTCCGGGAGAAACCCGGATAAATCGTCCCTTATGGAAGGCACGGGCGATGATCTTGTGCGAAGCTTCTATAACGGCTGTCTGGAATATCTGCAAACGCCAAACGAGTATTTGTTCTACGATGTGTTCCCGGATGCTCCATTGGTGCAGACCAACGCAGACACGAAAATTATCAATCTGCGGTCTAAATCCAGATTCCCCACGGTCATGTGCCGGTCGATTGACGCACGGCAGGTTGGCTTGTCGGAGGCAACCAATGTCCTTTATTTAGATGACTGTGTGGAGGGCAGAGAGGAAGCGAAAAACCGTCAACGGCTGGATGATAAGTGGGAAGTAATTTCCGGCGATATTTTAGGCCGTGCCATCGAGGGTACGCCTATTGTGGCCACCGGGACGAGATACTCCCTATATGACCCAATAGGGCATTTACAGGAAGAAGCGCAAAAAGGCGGCTGGACATGGAAAGCCATTGAAATCCCCGCCCTTGACCCAATTACAGACGAAAGCAATTATGAGTATGAGCGGGAGGGTAAAAAGGTTTTTACCACCGCTTATTTCCGCGAGCAGAGAGAGCTTCTGAGCACGGAACAGTTTGAAAGCGAATTCCAGCAGCAGCCATTTGAAGCAAAAGGGCTGCTTTTCAATAAGTCGGAGCTGAACTATTTCTTTGAACTGCCGGTAGATCGTGACCCGGATGCAATCATTGCCGTGGCAGACACCGCAGAAAGCGGGAAAGACAGCACGGCGATGCCCGTTGCGGCCTTATATGGAGAGGAAGTCTACATCGTGGATGTGGTGTACGATGATTCTCCCGCAGAGGTCACAAAGCCGGAATGCGCAAAGTGCCTGATTGACAACAAAGTGGGCGATGCACTGTTTGAATCCAACAACGCCGGTATGTATTTTGCGAGAGATGTTGCAGAAATCGTCAAAAACGCCGGATTTAACACCAGCATACGGACAAAAAGGACGATTTCCAACAAGCAGACAAGAATTGAGTTTGCATCGGATGGAATCAAGAAGAATTTTTACTTCAAGCATCCGTCCACATACAAGAGAGGGTGTCAATACTGGGGATTCATGCAGGAAGTGACCACCTATGTAAGAAGCGGCAAGGTGGCGCACGATGACGCGCCTGATTCCTTGTCGTTGCTGGAGAACGAAATCCGAAACCGCATCAGCGGCAAGATTGAGATATTCAAAAGACCGTTTTAAGGGGTGACGCTATTGAGACAAATGTTTGGCAGAAAGGTCATTTATTCGGATGCTGCCGAGGTAAACGAGGGTAATATTGCAAATATCCTGCAAAAAGCAATGGTTGTCCACGCCGCAAACCGGGCGGACATGGAATATTTATACAGGTACTATAAAGGCGACCAGCCTATCCTTGCGAGAGTAAAGGATGTGCGCCCGGAGATTAACAACAAGATTGTCGAAAACCGGGCAAACGAAATTGTGTCCTTTAAGGTTGGCTATTTGATGGGCGAACCTGTTCAGTATGTCAGCAGATCGGCCGATGAAAAAACCGCCGAGATGGTGACAAAACTGAACGATTATGTTTTGTCCGAGGACAAACCGGCAAAGGATAAGGAATTGGCGGATTGGTTCCACATCTGCGGAACGGCTTATCGCATGGTCATGCCGGACACACCGGAAGATGAAGATGAAGCCCCGTTTGAGATTTATACCCTTGACCCCCGGTTTTGCTTTGTGGTGTATTCCGTGCAGCTGGGAAATCCTCCCCTTATGGCGGTCAAGTATGTCAAGATGGAAGACGGGACAGTCGTTTTCAGCTGTTACACAAAAGACCACTTCTATGAAGTGACCGACACATGGAAGATTATTCGCAGTGAGCCGCAGATTTTGGGGATTCCCATTATTGAGTACCCGGCAAACCGTGCGAGACTTGGCGCGTTTGAAATTGTTCTGAATCTTCTGGATGCAATCAACAATGTGGAGTCCAACCGCATGGATGGCGTGGAGCAGTTCGTGCAGTCCTTGCTTTTGTTCCATAATGTGCGCATATCCAAAGAAGAATATGCCAATCTGCGGCAGGACGGTGCGATTCAGTTTGAGGACATTGACCCGCAGAAGAAAGCGGAAATCAAAAACCTTGTCACGGAGCTGAACCAGACGCAGACACAGACCCTTGCGGACAATCTGTATAACACAGTGCTGACCATCTGCGGGATGCCCAACAGAAACGGAGGGTCTTCCACCTCTGACACCGGATCTGCAGTCATCATGCGTGACGGCTGGTCTGCGGCAGAAGCAAGAGCAAAGGATTCCGAGCTGGTGTTCAAGCGTTCCGAAAAAGAGTTTTTGAAAGTGCTTTTGCGGATTTGCAATGACTTGAGCGATTTGTCTTTGAAACTGTCTGCAATCGAGATCAGATTCACCCGGCGGAACTATGAGAACATTTCCGAAAAGGCAAATGTGCTGGTAACCATGCTGGGCAATGGAAAAATTGCGCCACAGCTTGCGTTTACGCATTGTGGCCTATTCAGCGATCCGCAGCTGGCATACAAGATGAGCATGGAATATGTCGAGGAAAACGGAGGGAACAATGGAATTAACGCTGGAGATGGTACGGGCGATCAACGAAATTCTCAGGAGCCGCAATCAAGCGGAGGTGAAAGTGGAGAACGGGAAGATCGTAGTAATCGAAGTGCGTAGGAAAAAGAAATACTGAGTGGGTCTGGCAAGGGCTTGACCGACAGCCGAGGGGCTATCCGAAAGGATAGCCCCTTTATTTTTTCGATTTACCCGCCGTAAGGTGATAAATGGTCAGGGACGACCTAAAAACGCAAACGGGAGACAACCCGCAAAAACAGAGAATAGTGCTGAGTGAACAGCCTTGTTAAACGCAGGAGGTAATCAAAATGGCAAAAATCGACACCAGCAGAATCGCCGGGTATGCGGACATGTCTTTGGAGGACAAGCTGAAAGCGCTGGAGGCGTTTGAGTATAACGATAACGCATCCGAGCTTGAAAAGCAGAAAGCGGCAGTTTCCAAGGCAAATTCCGAGGCCGCAGAGTGGAAAAGGAAACACAATGCTCTGTTGAGCGAGGACGAACAGAAGAAACAACAGCAGGCGGAGGACATTGCCGCTATGCAGAAGGAGCTAAATGAGCTTCGCCGCGACAAGACTGTGTCGCAGTACACGGCCAAGTTCATTGCACAGGGCTATGACGAAAAGCTTGCTGCCGATACCGCCAAGGCAATGGCTGACGGCAACACTGATAAGGTGTTTGCCAACCAGCAGGTTTTTTTGGAGACATACGCAAAGCAGGTGAAAGCCAGCGCAATGCAAGGCACGCCCAAGCCCGCTTCCGGATCCGGATCGAATGGTGCAGACTTTTCCAAAAAAGCTGCCGATGCGCAAAGCACCGGCAATTTTGCGGAGGCGGCGTACTATACTCGCCTAATGAATCAGGACAACAACACACAGTAAAGGAGAATGAATTAAAATGGCAGATACTTTTGCTACCAGCTTCGGAGTGCTGAATTACTCCGGTATGCTCTTCAACAAGGGCAACACCCGCACCCCTCTGTCTTCCATCATCGGAAGCCGGGCAAAAACCACCAACCATGTCGAGTTCGTCACAGGTCAGGAATACAGCTCTGCCGGCGGCGCCCAGCCCGCTATCAGCGAGACCGCGTCCCTGACTGCACCTGATGCAACCGTGGTGACCCGCACTCAGAAAACCAATGTCACGCAGATTTTTCAGGAGACCGTAGGTGTTTCCTACGCCAAGATGTCCAACATGGGCACTCTGTCCGGCGTGAATATCGAGAATCAGCAGGCAAACCCCATCAATGAACTGGATTTCCAGGTGGCCGCAAAGATTCAGAAGATCGCCCGGGATATGGAGTTCACCTTCATCCAGGGCGCATACAACAAGGCCGCGGACGATTCCAAGATCAACAAGACCCGTGGCCTGACCACCGCCATTACAACCAATGTTACCGCTATGGCATCCAAGCCCCTGGGCCTGTGGGATGTAGCCGACATGGTGAAGAAGATTTACGGAGCAAACGCCCCCACAAATGGCCTGGCGCTGTGGTGCGATGCCGTGACCATGTTCCAGATCAATGCGGATGCCGTGCAGAACGGTCTTACCGTGGTTCCCGCCGCCCGTGAGATTAACGGTATCGCGCTGTCCAGCGTAATCACTCCCCTTGGCGTGGTTTATCTGTACCTGGGCGAGTGCCTGCCCGCCGGCACAGCACTGCTGCTGAATCTGGATGTTATCGCCCCTGTGTACCAGCCTGTTCCCGGCAAGGGCAACTTCTTCCTGGAGCAGCTGTCCAAGACCGGTGCTGGTGAAAAGTATCAGCTGTTCGGTCAGGTAGGTCTTGACCACGGCCCCGAATGGTATCATGGCAAGTTCACCGGTATTTCCACCGATTTCACTGCGCCCACCTACAGCCGCAGCGTGTTTATTGCCAATGACGCAAGCAATCCTGTAAACACCAAAGCTGTGACCGGCTGATAAAGGAGGGCGGGAAGTATGACCGAAGCTGAAAAGACCGAGCTTTTAGCTACTATGACAGACCAGCAAGGTAGCGTGCTTTCCGCCTACCTTGCTATTGCTGGGGATAAAGTGCTGCGCAAACTATACCCGTTTGACGACACGATTAAAGAAGTCCCCGAACGGTATCACATGACCCAAGTGGAGATTGCCGCATATTTGCTGAACAAGCGCGGAGCAGAGGGCGAAACAGCGCACAGCGAGAATGGTATTTCCCGATCCTATGAGGACGGCGATGTTCCGTCCTCCCTTTTGCGCGACATTGTCCCTTATGCGGGGGTGGTGAAATGAGATGTATGGATCGGAACAAGTCGGCGTTTTGGTATCTTCTGTATGACGGGAAAACTATGAATATGTCCGATGACGGCTACGAAACCGGGCAAATGTCCGTGAAATACAAGGACGCAGTGAAAATGCTGGCGAATATTTCCCCTGCATCCGGGGCGGCGCAAGTGGAGCAATTTGGGCAATTTGTTTCCTATGACAAGGTCATCGTCACGGATGACATGGATTGCCCCATTGCAGAAGATACCGTTTTGTTTGTGGACAAAAATCCGGAATATAAGGCCGGGAAACCGCTTTATGACTACATCGTAAAGCGCGTGGCCAAATCTCTGAATTCTATCTCTATTGCCATAAGCAAGGTGAATGTGTCGTGAAGCACAAGGTTGTTACCACCCTCTCTCCATCCGGCGTACAGCAGATGATCGATTCCGTTTGGGAGTACCGGGAATGGATAAAAAGCGGCTGCGCAAGGCTTTTGGAGCGCCTTACACAAGAGGGATACGAAGTGGCAAGCGCAGGCTTTGCGAGCGCTGAATATGACGGCACAAACGATGTAACCGTGTCTGTCGAAGATCGAGGAAAAATAAAGGCCGTTGTCGCCGTTGGCGGCACGGTCTTATTTATTGAATTTGGCACAGGCGTAACATACCCGGATAATCACCCGGAAGCAAGGGGCTTGGGAATGGCGCGCGGAGAATATGGCCAAGGACGCGGAAAACAATCCACATGGGGGTATTACGGAGAACCAGGTACAAACGGAACCGTTGTAGGAGAAAGAGCAAAGGGGACGCTTGTTCTTACACATGGTAATCCGGCCAATATGCCCATGTATAACGCCGTAAAAGAATTGGAGTTGCGGCTTGGAGAAATCGTAAAGGAGGTGTTCGGATGATTGATGTGGAACGGATGATTTTTACCCCGATTGCAGAGGCCTTGCGAAAGAAGTTCAAGGGGATAGATGTTTCCGGGGCGTATATAAAATCTCCCCCCAAGTTCCCCCACGCAAGCATTGTGGAACAGGACAATTACACGACCACATCTAATCAGGACAGTTCCGGCGCCGAACGGTATGCAACCGTCATGTATGAGGTCAATGTCTACTCCAACAAAACCGGCGAAAGCAAATCAGAGTGCCGCAGCATCCTGTCAGAAATCGACAAAATGCTGTATGCAATGAATTTCACACGCATTTCCATGACACCCGTCCCGAACATGGACAGTGCGTCAATCTATCGCTTAGTGGCACGATACCGTGCCGAAACGGACGGAAACACACTTTTTAGGAGGTAAATTATGGCAATCAGTACCTATAAAATTTTCCTGATGCAGAAAAGCTCTCCCGGGACCACCTGGACAAAACTGGTGGACATCAAGGAGTTCCCTGACCTTGGCGGTGACCCCGAAATGCTGGAAACCACCACCCTGTCTGACAAGATGCAGACCTACATCGCCGGTATTCAGTCTATGGACGGCCTGAGTTTTACGGCAAACTACACACTGGCCGATTACAAGACTCTGAAAGCAAAAGAGGGTACGGAGGCGGATTATGCCGTGTGGTTTGGCGGAACAGAAGCCGGTGGCTCTGTTACCCCCACCGGCTCTGACGGAAAGTTTTCCTTCAAGGGCCAGCTTTCCGTGTATCCCACAGGCGGCGGCGTAAACGAAGTGGTCGGAATGAATATCACCATCGCGCCCACCTCGGTCATCACTTTGGATGACGGCGAGTAAGGAGGAATTATGGCAAAGACAATGACCATCGAGCACAACGATGCGAAATATGAGCTGGAATACACCAGAAAATCTGTGGAAATGATGGAGCGGCAGGGCTTCGAGATCGAGGAATTGCAGCGAAAGCCCATGACCTATCTGCCCGCCCTGTTTGCTGGCGCTTTTTTGGCGCATCACCGCTATGTAAAGCGTGCCGTTATCGACGAGATTTACGCCCAGCTGCCCAACAAAGGAGATATGCTGGGCAAGCTTGTGGAAATGTATAGCGAACCCATCGTAGCGCTCATGGATGATCCCGAATCCGAGGGAAACGCCAGCTGGACGGTGGACTGGTAAGCGAACCGCCGCCCGATAAAGAGGGGGGCAATACCCCCCTCTACGCTTACACGGGAAAGTTCTATGAGGTTTTTCCTTATTACCTTGCAATAGGCATGACCTACGAGCAGTTCTGGGAAATGGATTGCGAGTTGGTAAAGTACTACCGCAAGGCAGCGAAAATCAAGCAGGACTTGGACAACCAGAACGCATGGCTACAGGGTGCGTATTTCTATGAAGCCTTGGCGGATATATCGCCTATTCTTCATGCGTTACGGAATTTCCAAAAACCAAGGCGTTGTGACGAATGCGATGGAATCCATGCTCAATGCGCTTTTGGATAGAATGGAAACATTTTCCAATCGGTGCAGGGATGTGCTGAATTCTATGCTGTCCGATTATCGGAGTGCCATGTCCAGCGTTTCCGTATCTTCCTCCGGCAATGTGTCCTATCGCCCTGTTTCGCGAATTAGAATCCCGCGTTTTGCATCCGGCGGCGTGGTTGACGAGGGACAGCTATTTATCGCGCGTGAATCTGGCCCCGAAATGGTTGGAAGAATGGGCAATCGTACCGCTGTCGCAAACAACGACCAAATCGTGGACGGCATTTCTGCGGGCGTGTATCGTGCGGTGCGCGAAGCAATGGGCAATGGCTCAAAGGGACAGCCTATGACCGTTGTCGTGCAGATGAACGGCAAGGAGATGTTCCGACAAGTGGTCAGAGAGAACAACGCCGTTGTCCGGGCGACTGGGGCAAGTCCTCTTGTTACATAAGGAGGTCAAATGGCAATTTTAACCATTACAAAGGCAGACGGGGCAAATGTCCCGCTGCCTGACCCCAGCGAATATTCGTGGGGCATACAGGATGTTGACGCAGATGGAACGGGGAGAAACCAAAACGGAGACTTGTTTCGTGACCGGGTAGGGATTAAGCGTAAGCTAACTCTATCGTGGCCGCCCACGAAATCCGCACCGATGTCCACATTGCTGCAGGCTGTAGACGAGGTTTTTTTCAAGGTAAAATATCCCGATGCTATGACCGGTTCTGAACGGCAAATGACCGCCTATGTCGGCGACAGGACAGCACCCATGTATAGCCTTATTGATGGCGAATATCAATGGGAGGGGCTTTCCATGAACTTCATCGAGAGGTGAGCCATGCATACTGTAACAGACGCATTTAACGCCGCGTGTTCTGCACCGGGGCGTGAAATCACCAGCAAGGTAAATTTCAACGGTACGACAGACCTTCCGGCATCGGAAATACAGGAAATCATCGTAACGGAGCAATTCGGCTCATCGGATGGCGTGACCATTGGTGCGGCGTTTTCCTCCAGCTGCAAGGTTACGATGTACAAGCAGGATAATCTACCGTTGAACGGAGCGTATTTCATCCCCTCTGTCGGAATCATGGTGGACGGCGAAACGCAGTATGTTTCAAAAGGCAAATACTACATCCCCACAGACGGCGTGGAGGATAGCGGGAAGCTATGGGTAACAATCACCGGCTATGACCGCATGGCCAGTCTTACGGACAATTATGTGCCTACCATTGACTTCCCGACCACGCCCGCGCAGATGCTTGCAGATGTGTGTACGCAAGGTAATTTCACTGCCCCATCTGTAACGCTACCAAACATCCAAATTGCCACGCCTTACACAGGAACATTGCGGCAGCAGCTCGGATGGCTGGCGGGTCTGATTGGCTGCAATGCCAAATTCGATTCTGCGGGGAATCTGACATTCTGCTGGTACGCCGACAGCAATTTAACTGTCGGATGGGATGTGCAGTATATGGGCGGTCTGTCCTTGACAGCAGACGAAGCGTTTACCATTCACAGTCTGCTGACCGGCACGGAGAACAACACTATCAGCGTTGGCGCGGGAGTTGGCATTAAGGCAATTAACCCGTACATTACACCGGAGGTTGCCGAAACCGTGTTTGCAATGCTAGACGGCAAAACCATGATGCCCTGCAAAGTCAAGTGGCGCGGCAATCCCGCCGTAGAAGCGGGAGACATTGTAAGCGTCACAGATTCCGGCAAGAATGCGCTGAATGTCTATGTGATGGAGCAGTCACTCCATGTAAAAGGCGGAATGTACGCAGAAACCACATGCTATGCACCCGCAGATACAGACTATGCCGCATCATCCCCGACAGAGCAGAAATTCCAGCGGATGTACAGCGATGTCATCAAGTCGTTTCAGGAGGCCACGCAGAAAATCATCGGTGCAAAAGGCGGATATTTTGAGATAACCTATGACGATGATGGCTACCCCACCGGCTGGACGCTGAAAAACACACCCACCGTCGAGGCAAACACGAAGATGTGGATTATGTCCATTGGTGGACTTGGTTTTTCTGCGGACGGCGGCAAAACCATCAGCAAAGTCGCCCTCACAATGGACGGCGAAATTGACGGTTCTGCTTTGGCGATTGGGTCTGTGACACAAGATGCAGTTTCTGGCCTATCACAGCAATTCTCCGTAATGGATGGGGAGATAAACTCCAAGATCAGCAAGACCGAAGCGGCAAGCAGTTTTGCGGGAAAGTCTGAATTTGAAAATCTCACAAAAACAACGGAAGCGGCGATAAAAGCAAATTCAGAATCTATTACGCAAAATTATTCCGAAATCAAAGAGCTTTCGGACAAAATCGCCGCCACCGAGGGATATATCAAAACCGGCAAAATCGCCGAGGACGAGAACCAAAACCCCATATATGGTGTCGAGGTCGGCCAAACAACGGATGACTTGGAATTCTCGGTTTTCGCACGGTTTACGGCTGGAAAACTGTCGTTTTACGACGGCAACGGAAATGAGATCAGCTATTTTTCCGGCCAAAAGCTGCACATTAAAGAAGCTGTTGTGTTGAGCGCCATGAATCTTGGCGGCTACGAGATGAGCACAAAAAAGGGCATTACAATCAGATGGGCAGGACGGTGATAACATGGCATCGAGCGGAATCGTAAAAACAACCACAGTATATGACTCCTATTTCTGGGTGAAATGGGAGCTGGCCGGTCAGGATATTGCCGGCAATAAATCCACCATCAGCTGGTCGTGCGGCATTACACCTGGACATCAGTTCTATTCCAACGCTGTAAAAATGTCCGCCGTTGCCATCAATGGCGCGACGGTGTACGCCGGTGGGACGTACTCCAACATCACCGACTACAAGGAACGCACCCTCGCTTCCGGCACCCTGACCATCGCCCACGATTCGGACGGCAGCAAGACCTTCACGGTGGCGGCCTTCAGTGGGCAGGTGTGGAAGGACACCGGCTATCTGACGGCCACGGCGGCGGCGCAGAGCTTTGCATTACCCACCATCCCCCGCGCTACCGTGCCGGTAATTGGCGCGGTGGTCATGGGGCAAACCGTAACCATCGGCCTGCCCCGCGCAGTGTCGAGCTTTACCCACACGCTGACCTATACTTTCGGTTCGGCCTCCGGCACCATTGCCGAGGGCGCGGGCACAGAAGCGCAATGGGCGGTACCCTATGACCTTGCCGTGCAGATCCCCAACAACGCCAGCGGAACAGGCACGCTGACGTGCAAGACATACAGCGGCAGCACCCTCATAGGCACACAGTCAGTCAACTTTACCGCCACGGTGCCCAGCAACAGCACCACACAGCCCAGCGACACCATCGCCGTGTCGCCCGTCAGCTCTTTGGCGGCTCCCTTTAGCGGGCTATACATCCAAGGGCGCACCAAGGCCAAGATCACCCACACCGCCAGCGGCAAATATGGCGCAACCATCAAATCCTATGCCGCAACAGTGGACGGGCAGACCTACACAGGGCAGGCACCCACCACGGAGATTCTGGCGACGCCTGGAACGCTGCCAATCACCGGCACGGCCACCGACAGCCGCGGCATTACCGGCACGGCTACCACCTCCATTACGGTGCTGGCTTACACACCTCCCTCTGTGGAGCGCAACACCGCCACAGACGCCCTTATCTGCGCCCGCGCACTTGCTGACGGCACGCTGGATGATGACGGCACAGCGCTCTATGTGGCGTGCAGCCGCAAGTATGCCGGCTTGGGCGGCAATAACGCCGCCTCGGTGCAAGTCCGTTATAAGGCCGAATCCGGTGAGTGGTCTGATTGGGTCACGTTTTTTGCCGAGAGCGCAAGCGGAGATAACTATGCCGGCACCATTGTGGGGATAACGCTGGCGGTAGAATCCCCGTATACCATTGAGCTGCGGGCGGTGGACAAGCTGGGTGAATCCGGCGGCACGCTGTCTTTTGCAGTCCCCACATCCGAGGCGACTGTAGACTTGGGCGAGGGCGGCAACTCTCTGGGCGTAGGCCGCCGCGCCCATGTGGGCACGGAGAAGCGGCTTGACGTTGCGTGGGACTCGACATTTGAAAAAGATGTCAAGGTAGACGGGAATTTGTCTGTTCGAGCCACAAACTTGGGCGAAACACCGCTCAAGGTGGCGGTGCTGGATAGTTCGGGTGTTCTGTATTATCGGACACCGGCGGAATTAAAATCTGATTTGCCCTATGGGGATTATGTGGTGGAGCAAGGCACATTAGGCATATGGACATATCGCAAGTGGGATAGCGGGATCGCTGAATGCTGGCTAAGCACTGAACAATCTTTAACTTGCGCAGCGCCAAAATCTTTAATGGGCGGATACTACTCTTCCGTTGATTTAGAGACGCCTTTCACCTTTGCAAGTTACCTTGGAGGGGTGGGGGATTCCGCTCTTGGAACCGGTGTTGGCTTTACAAACGTAAGACCTCAATCCTCTAACTCGAAAATTTCGGTTTATTCGTGGGGCAACCAAAATGTTGCTACAATAAACATATTCGCTATTTACCTTTTTGGAAGATGGAAATAGCGTAAAAGGAGATCAACATGACCGATACCATTATCGTAGCTCTCATCACCGGCGGCCTGTCGCTGCTGGGGGTAATTATCACCAGCAACAAGACCACCCGGGATGTACAGGCCAAGCTTGACACGCAGCAGGCTGTCACCGACACGAAGCTGGAGGAGCTGACCCGGGAGGTGCGGGAACACAACAATTTCGCCCGCCGTGTGCCGGTGATGGAAGAGCAAATCAAAGTCATTAACCACCGGATCGCCGATCTGGAACAAACCCATCAGTAATTTTGTGTTGTGCCCGATTTGGGCACGGAAAGGAGCAAAAACCATGAAAATCCCCAACAAGCTGTACGACATTCTCAAGTGGGTGGTCATTATCGTGCTGCCCGCCGTGGCGACCCTGTATGCAGCCCTGTCCGCTGTCTGGGCGTGGCCGTACTCGGAGGAGGTCGTCACCACCATCACCGCCGTGGATACCTTCCTCGGCGCCGTGCTGTGCATCTCTGCGGCCACCTACAACAAGGGAGGCAAAGACAATGCCTAAAGTTTATCTGTCCCCCAGCAATCAGACCGAAAACCGCTACGCCTACGGCAACACCAACGAGGCCGAGCAGTGCGGCCGCATCGCCGAGGCCAGCCGCAAGGCGCTGGAGCGCAGCGGCGTGGAGGTGATGGTGGGGCACATGCCCTCCATGCAGGAAAAGGTGCGGGCGTCCGACGCTTTCGGCGCCGACCTCCACGTCCCCATCCACACCAATGCCTTTAACCACAGCGTCATGGGCACCCGTATGTTTTGCTACAACGCCACAGGCAAAGGCATGGCGGCCTGTAAGGCGATTTTTGCCCGCGTGGCGCCCCTGTCTCCTGGCACCAGCGAAAACATTCAGGTGAACCCGAAGCTCTACGAGGTACGGGTGCCCAAGGCGCCCACGGCCTATCTGGAGTGTGAATTCCACGACACCGTGGAGGGTGCCAGATGGATCGTGGAGAACGCCGCCGCCATCGGCGAGGCCATCGCCCGCGGCATCTGCGACTACTTCGGCGTGACATTTAAGGAAAAGGAGAAGCCCGCCACCACCGATAAGCTCTACCGGGTGCAGGTGGGCGCATTCGCCAACAAGGAGAACGCTGAAAAGATGCTCCGGCGACTGAAGGACGCAGGGTTTGAGGGGTACATCCGAGAGTGGTAAAACAAACCCACTGGAGGGCGCAGAGGATACCGATACGCCGACCTCGCGCTCGTGCATAAAGCATCCGCACCTCCACGGCTATTTTTTTGTGTATGAACAGAAACCACAAGGCCGTAAGGGATTTTCTGTCAAATCTGCCGCCGAAACGAGCCGTTGCTTTTGTTGATTCTTTTTTGCTTCCTGACAATGAAGCGATGGTGGTTATAGAATGCGATGTGCGCCGCAAAAGTTGCGTACAGGTATCTATGGAGCGGAATATGTCCGTTGAAACCGTAAAGCGGCACAGATGCAGAGCGTATCATAAAATTGCACAAGAACTATTTATCCCCCTGCCTTAACCGGCGGGGGGATTTTTGCTTTTTTTGACACTTTTCAGGCACTTTCGGGTGCCTGTTTTTTTGTACCATAAAAGCAGAAAGAAGGTGGCAAAATGTACGAACGGCTTATAGCCTGCGGTTACACGGAGCAAATGGCAAGGGATATTTTGACCTTGTTCCAAGACCCGGAAGAATTGCGGATATATGTATATTTTGCCGAACTGTTTTGTAAAGAAAGGACGGTATGTTGATGGCATTTAATCCTTATTATCAGAATCCATATCAGCCGATGGGATATAACGGCCAGTACGGAAATTATGCCCCCCAGAACGCCGCAGGAGCCACGCAAGCGTTTGCGTGCCAAATTACAAGGGTAAACGGTAGAAACGGCGCAGAGGCTTTCAGAATGGCCCCAAACAGCTCCATTCTGCTGATGGATGAAAACGACCCCATTGTGTGGATGAAACAGACGGACGGCGCCGGGTATGCAACGGTAACGCCTTACACGGTTTCTCCGTATCAGGATACCCCGCCTGTGGATGTAAGCAGTCTGGAAGAACGCGTAAAGAGATTGGAGGACACAATCAATGGCAAATCCAATGATGCAAATGCTGATGGGAAGCGGAAGCCGAAAGCCGAATAACCCCCTTGCGATGGTGGCAGAGTTCCGAAAATTTGCTGCCGGCATGACCCCGCAAAAAGCACAGCAGGAAATCGAGCGGTTACTAACTTCTGGGCAAATGAGCAAAGAGCAGTTTGCCGATTTGCAGAAACAAGCAAAGGACTTTATGCAATTCCTAAAATAGGCCGGGTCGACACGGTTTATTTATAAAAATTTATGAAAGGAGTTTTCCACATGGAGAACGGTATGTCTCTTAGCGATATCGCCGCTGTGACGCGCGGTACAAACGAAGAAAACGGCTGGGGCTCCGGCTGGTTTCTCATCGTTGTTCTGTTCCTGTTCATGTTCGGTTTCGGCGGCAACGGCTGGAATCGGCAGGGTGAGTTCGGGCAGTTCGCTACCGCTGCCAGCCAGCAGGAGATTCTCTTCGGCCAGCAGTTTGGGCAGCTCAACGACCGCCTGACCAACATCGGTAACGGCATCTGCAATCTCGGGTACGAGATGCAGGGCGGCATCGGGCAGTTGGGCAAGGAGATGGCTTTGGCGCAGAACGGCACCAACATGACCATCATGCAGACCAGCAACAGCATCCAGAGCCAGATGGCGCAGTGCTGCTGCGACACCCAGCGGGCCATTGATGGCGTAAACGCCAACATCGAGGCCAAGTTTGCGGCGCTGGAGAAGTCTCAGCTTGAGCAGCGCATTGCGGAACAGTCCGCCCGCATTGCAAGCCTTGAGATGGACAATCGGATGTATGGCGTGGTTCGCTATCCCAACGGCTACACCTACAACGCCGGTAATTCCCCCTTCTGCGGCTGCAATAGCTGCTGCGGCGCAAACATCTGACAAAATCGAAAGGCCCCTTTTGGCCGGGTGATGGGCGGGGCTTGTGTCCCGCCCCTTTAATTTAGAAAGGAGATTTTACAATGTCTTGCAAATCTGCGATTTACACTGCTATGCAGACCCCCACGGAGGTTGCCGTAAATGGTGTTATCCCTCTGGGAAGTCTTATCCGCCGCTATGGATGTGATATTTCTTTGAACGGAAACGCTGTCAATATCGTTAGCAAAGGATATTATGATGTCGATGTGTCCATCACTGTATCCCCCACGGCGGCAGGGACGGTCACTGCAACGCTTATCAAGGACGGCGTGGTTGTTCCCGGTGCAACAGCCTCCGCAAATGCTGCGGCTGGCGCGCCTGTTGCGCTGGCATTCCCCGCTCTTGTGCGTCAGGCGTGTTGCGCATCCGGCTCTGCGCTGTCGCTGGTACTGACTGGCGCGGCATCCACAGTTAGTAATGTTGCCCTCCGGGTACAGCGCATCTGATGGAGGTGCGGGATGAAAGTTATTGAGAAATTGGAAAATTTTATCGATAGCGAGATCCACGATGCAGAAGTATATGCAAAGTGCGCCCTAAAATACAAGGAATCCGACCCCACGCTTGCGAAACTGTTTTACGATTTGTCCACGGAAGAAATGCGGCACATGGATTTGCTACATGGAGAAGTTGTACGCCAGATTGAGCAGTATCGCAAGGCAAATGGTGAACCGCCCGCCTCCATGCAGGCTATCTATGATTATCTGCACGAGAAGCAAATCGACAAAGCAAATGATGTAAAGAGCTGCCAAAGCATGTATCGCAATGGGTAAATATCGCCCGAAAAGTGATAGTAATTTGATAGTAACCCAAACGATACGGCGCGGTATAGCGTAACATTTTCGCAAGAAAAACACCAATAAATACCGCACTATACCGCTTTATTGCAACAATATACTGCGCTTTTCGAACTGGCTTACGCCTTTTAAGCAGGGTGTCCGGGGTTCGAATCCCCGACGGGGCACCAAAAAAAGCCTTGAAACTCAACGGTTTCAAGGCTTTTTCTCTTTTGCTTATTTTTTATTTGTTAGTAACGTGTTAGTAACAGCATCCACAAGTGTCTGCGCGTCGATGTGCGTATATATGTTTGCGGTGGTGGAATAATCTGCGTGTCCGAGTATTTTTTGCAGCATTTCCGGTGGCAATCTCTCTTTTACCGCCCGGGACGCGTATGTGTGGCGTGTTGCGTGCGGGGTCTTGCGCTCTATGCCCAGCCGGTCAAGAAGTGGGTAAAAATCACGCCTGCGGAAGTTCGCCGGTACTTTTTGCCCATCGTAGCCGGATAACAGCAGCTCCCCCGTTGCTCGCTTCGCAAAGTAGGCAAAGTATTGTTTCCCCTCCGGGCGAATGGGGATAATTCGGTTTCGCCCGGCTTCTGTTTTTTCGCCGCCGATCACATAATCGCCGTGATAGTCTGCCAGCGGCAAAGAAAACAATTCCCCGATACGCATGCCCGTTGCCAGCAGCATCAAGACAATTTTCGCCGCATCGCTGTTGTCGAATTTCAATTTACGGATATCTTCCTCCGTGAAGATGTCCTTTTCTTTTTTTATATTTTCTGGCAGCCGGACAAATTTTGCAAAATTTGTTGTGCAGATTTCCTCTCGGATTGCCCAGTTCGACATCTGCGTTATCAGCTGCTTGTACTTGTTCACGGTGGAATGGCTCTTGGCCATGTGTGGGTCAAGTACGGCCTGAAAGTCTGCGGTGCGGAGATCGCGAAACTTTTTCCCGTGCAACGGCGTAAATATGCGGTAGGCGTTGTTATATGATTCTATCCCCTGCTTGCCGATTTCCTTGTAATGCTCCTCTTTCCACGCATCAAAGACTTCCGCAAAGGTCATATTATACCGCTCCGTTAAGCTCTTGCCGTTCAACCGCTCCAAAGCGTCCAAAGCGTCCGTTTTGCGCTCATAGTGCCCGATAATCACTTTGTTTTTCGCGGCCACCCAAGGCGATTTTCTACGCCCCGCCAGTTTGTATACAGTTCCGGTGCCGTTTGCCCTCTTCGAAGCCTTGCGCCGCTCTGTTACCTGTTTTTTGCCACAGATATGGCAATATACAGCACCCGGGACAAGAGTTGTTCCGCATTTAATGCAGTTGCTCATTTTTCTGCTTCCTCGCCTTGTTTGGTTTTTTTGTCCGCCGCAAGAGTGGACAATAGCACGGATGTAAGTACGCCGATACCCACCGCCAAAAGCGCAATGAAAATCCATGCAATCGTTCCGGCTGTCTTGGATCGGATCAGGCCTTCGTCCTGCACACGGTAATCAAGCGCCACATACCATGTAACTATACCCAGCAGGATAGCGGACAGCAGCGATGTGATATACAGCATCGTGCGCTGCCGCCTTGCTTTTTTCTTCTGCTCCTCTGCTGATTTAGACAGCTCATCGTATGCGCCCTCTATCCGTGCAATGCGCACATCCTCGTCATGGACTTGCTGAAGCTGCTTGATTTGGTCTTGCGCCAAAACAACCTCTACAATGCCAAAGTAACGGTCCATAGACACCCCCAGCACCTTGCAGATGGGGCCAGCCGCATACACGCCTGGTGCTTTCGATGTGGATGCAAAAAAGTTGTTAACGCTGGACAAAGGCACACCGGATTGGTCTGCTATCTCCTGCGCCGTGATGTGCTGTTCCAGTTTTGCGTCCCGGCAAGTGTCCTGCAACGATTTCTCCATGTTTAATTGCCTTCTTCCCCTTTTTCGGGCATAGCCCGCATTATTTTGCAAACCCCAAATTTGGGGATATTGCCTTTTTTCGGGATTGCACCGCCCGATTTGTTTTTGATATGGTATAGGTGCAAACGATAAACCGTTAGGTGATTCGTGGGCAATACCCTCCCCGTCCGGTGCGGGGATGGGGAGGGTAGAACAAAATTTCTATTTTCTACGATTTTGTTGCCCTGAACTATGCAACAAATGTCGTTTTTTAGGGTAAAGGTGAAAATACTTTACTTGGAGGGCGTACAAATGATGACTTTTCCCCCAAAATGTGGTATACTTAATGAAACACCTGTACGGGAACGACTAAAAGAGGAAATTACGACTCTGACAGACCGCCAGGCTGAATATGTTTTAGGGAGGTTGCAAAATGAAAGAGATTGTTGGTCTATTGGTAGCAATGCTGGTCAGCTCCAATGTCTGGCTTTGGATCAATCTGTGGAATCTTAAAAATGAACATTTCGAGTTTGCAGAGCGCATGATCGGATGGCTAACAGAACTTTGCCAACAGCCATCCGAGGATGGTTCCGGCAAGTGTTCCGAGCAACCCGCCGACAAAGTATAAATCCGCCTTGCGCTCTGCCCGCTTTCTCAGAAATTCTTCGCGCTGGAGTTTCTCGACATAATGTGGCGCCGTTTTCCCAAGCGCAACATCTGGAATTTTGATTTTTTCTCCATTTACTTCAATGTAATCGTTCATAGCAACCTCTTAGCTTCGAGTACAATGCCCAATAGCTTCTCGCATTGCTCATCGGTCAAACCATCAACTGCATCAAGCAACGCTTTCCGTGCTGCGCTCAATCCCTCGGCATTTATGCCGGGGGCTTTTTTTATGCCCGGGTCATCCGTTTCGCCCTTTAGCCACTCCACGGATACATTGTAGATGTCGGCAATCTGATAGACATACGAAGTATACGAAGTGCTACGCCCATTCATCCAATCAGATACTACATTTCCGCTTTTCAAGTTCAGTTTGTTTGCGAACTCTTTTAATGCCCCGTGCACAAACTTCCCGTCAGGCTTCTTGGGAATAAGAGAAAGTATGCGTGTCAGCACAATGTCCATAAAACACCAACCAAATTTGTCACAATTACCAAAATGCATATTTTTCACGATTACCTATTGCAAATCGCGAGAATATGAGGTATCTTTATATCAGGCCCACCGGAAAAGGGTACAAAAACACCAGCCCCCACGAAAGCGGCTTTTAACAATTTCTTTTGGCGAAGGTATTGTACCGCAGTTTTTGTGGAGTGTCAAGTGTGAAACCTCATGAATATGAGTTTTTCGGTGGGCGTTGACTGCGGCGGGGATAGAAAAACCGCCCCGTGCGGTAACACGAGGCGGCTGTCCGGTCACTTAGACCGGCGGTTGGACAAGGCAGACGCTGCAATCGTTTTGGTGGTCTTGCTGGTCTTTCCGCTGCTCAAAGCTTTTGACGCCTTGGACGCAACGGTCTTGCTTGTCCGCACAGAGTTTTTGGCCATTGGTTCACCTCCTTTCGTCAAGCCAACAAACGAGCGGAGGTAAACCGGCAATCCCTGCAGAAACATTGTAGCATATGCCCCCGCCGCAGTCAATGAAATCTCACATATAAGGAGGGAATGAAATTTGACATTGAGAGAAATGCGGGATAGAGCAAATCTTTCCTGCGCACAGGTAGGCAAGAAACTGTTTGTTGACCAGTCCTGCGTAAGACATTGGGAATACGGAGACTGGGCACCGGCACGGAAGTACTACAAGAAAATGGCGAAGCTGTACGGCGTGTCGGAGGAGGAGATTAAGGCTGCTGCGGAAGCTATCCGGGCGGCGAATAAGGAGGAACGATGATTAAGACGATGACGATGCAAGAGTGCATGGAGCATCTTCGGGTGCATGGACTGAGCATTTCACAGGACACGCTGGCGAACGGGATCGAACAGGGTGTGTATCCTTTTGGACTGTGCGTTATCGGAGGGAAACGGCGTGTTTTTCAGATTTTTTCCAATCTGCTGGACAAGTGGATTGCGGAGCGGGAGGAGTAAACATGACCAACCAAGAATACAGGGCGCTGGAGGATGCTTTTCTGGCACGGCACGATGCGCTGTGCGAAGATAAGAACCCGCTGGAGTGCGATTGTCCGGCCTGCCCCTGCAAGGGTATGTGTGATGCGCTTTGCGCTGCGGAGGTGAATTGATGGACGGATATACATTGACGCTGGTCATCATCGGAGCCGCAACGGTCAGCTATTGGTTTGTGCGGCTGGTGGACAAGCTGGATAGACCCAGCAAGTGAGAATTTGGGAGGAATAAAGATGCAAAAACATTACTACGCCATCGTGGCTGAAAAGTGCGGCGTCCGGGTAATTATGCGTTCGGAGCGCAATGTGACCGAGGTGGGCGATCTGGTTTGCGGCAGCAATAAGACAACCGCATATTCCGTGTACAAGGTCATCACAGAGCCACACTTTGTTCTGTGCGGAACCAGCGATGACGATTTCCTGAACGCCATGTATGCGGGGGATATACCCCAGGTTTCCAAGGTCACCCGGGATGTGTGGAAGCTGGAGCCGGAAAAGGAGGATGCATCCGATGTGGACAACTGATCCGGTATGGGACGCGGAGTGCTACGCCGAAGAGCAGGACAGGCAGACTGACCGGTGCCCCGTGTGCGACTGCTGCGGGGAGCCGATTCAGGAGGATTGTGCATTGCATTACAAGGGGGTTTGGCTCTGTGGCGAGTGCGTCAGCAATAATGAGGAGTATATCGAGGAGGCGTGGGAATGAGCGATAACGGAGGAAAAGGAATGCTTAAATCATTTGATGAACTTGTAAAACTGGATGTGCGTCCTTACTGCGATGTGCGGGATGCAAAGGACGAAAGCGGGGAATTAATTAAAGTCCCCTATTTGAGCTGGGCAAAGTGCGTGAAACTGCTGCACGAAAACGGCGCGGAATCCGTTTGGTATGCGCCCGTTGAATGCCCGGAAACAAAGACCTATCTTTGGCCGCAGGCAAAAGTAGTCACGAGTAAGGGGCGGGAAACCGAGTGCTGGTTTGTGCGGGTGCTGATCCACATTGACGGCATGGAATACACCTATGACACCCCGCTGCTGAACGGATCTCTTGTTGTATACACCGATACGCTGAACCAGCTCCGCATAAACAATGCCCTGGCGAGAGCATTTGTGAAGGGCGTTGCTGTCCGCACGGGGCTTGGATTTGACTTGTGGGCAGGGGGAGATACCGACGATGGCGAGGACGATTTGAGCCGCCATAGCATTTGGGCAATAAAAGAGCGGCTGGAAAGGCTCATCACCATCAAGGAAAAGAACGGCCTTGACCACCGAGATTTGCTGGCCAGTGTTGGCATTAGCGACAAGCAGCTAAATAACCTTATGGGATATTTCGCGACGATTGACAAGCTTGAAAAGGCGGTCAGCAAACTGTGATACGGAACCACGATAGGAGCGGATGGTTTGGAGCGTCGGACACGGCTGCGATTATGGGATCGTGGGACACAGAAACATTCCGCAGATGGTGGGCTGTAAAGCTTGGTATTCGGCAAGACCATTTTGCCAATGCGGCGATGCAGGCCGGAACGGCATACGAACACAAGATACTGGATGCCGCAAATGTCCAAACGAGAGATAGGCAGATAAAAGTGCGCTGTTTGCGGCTGCGCGTGAATTACGACGGGGAAACCCGCGACATGATACACGAGGTCAAAACGCACAGCAAGCCCGTTTTTAAGGTCACCAAGGGATATTGGATGCAGTGTCAAGTGGAGATGTACGCCAGCGGATGCGGAATCTTTAGAAAGCGGAAAGCCTGCCAAATCATCGCATATCGGATGTCACCGGCGGAATATGAGAATTTTTTCCTTCCGATCGACATGAATAGGCTTTCCGCTCACAAGGTCGAGTATGACAGCGAGTGGATAGAATCGCAGTATCTCCCACGCCTGCGATATTTGGCAAAATGCTTAAAGCGCGGGAAGTGGCCGCAGTCAGAGGAGGTAATATGCAGCAAGTAACCGTTGATGCCGCCCGGTGGCAGCAGGACAGCGATGGGGCGTGGCTGTGCCTCCGGGTACAGTCCCCCCAGTCGGCAATGGCCGTGTGCGACGAGCTGCAGCCGGACAAGCAGTATGTGGCGCAGATCAAACGCAAGGGCCGGAGCCTTGACGCAAATGCGTATGCGTGGGTTCTGATGGACAAGCTGGCGGCGCACTATGGGATTCCGAGGAATGATGTGTACCGGGAGGAAATCAAGATCATCGGTGGCGTAAGCGATGTTCTGTGCATTGTATCAAAGGCGGCGGACGAGTTCTGCCGAAAATGGGAATCCAAGGGAACAGGCTGGATGGCAGAGCAAGGGCCGAGCAAAATTCCCGGCTGCGTGAATGTGACCGTCTGGTACGGCTCCAGCACCTACGATGTGGAGCAGATGAGCCGCCTTATCGACCAAATTGTTGCCGATTGCAGGGAAGTAAACATCGAGACGCTGACCCCGCAAGAGCTGGATTCCCTGAAATCTCGCTGGGGCGAAGCCCAGCCGCTGGGAGGTGATAAAGGTGACTGACAATAGACGGTGTTTTCTCTGTGGCAGAAATGGCGCAAGTGACCCGCTGGAGCGGCACCACATCTTCGGTGGGGCATACCGAAACAAAAGCGAGAAATACGGCCTTGTGGTGTATCTCTGCGGCGACCGGTGCCATAGAAATGGGAGCCTATCCGTACACCGCAACGGAAATCAAATGCGTCTGCTGCGCCGATATGGTCAGTTAAAGGCCATGCGGGAGCATGGGTGGACGGAAGATGACTTCCGGCGAGAATTCGGAAAAAGCTATTTGTAAGGAGGAAAAATATGGTAAACAGAATGATTTTGCAGGGGCGGCTTTGCTCTGACCCCGAACGCAGAGCCACACAGAACGGGGCAACGGTGTGCAGCTTCCGCGTGGCGTGGAGCGAAAAGGTAAAGGACAGAGAAACAAAGCTGTTCCTCCCCTGTGTGGCATGGCAGGGTACGGCGGAGATGATTTGCAGCCACTTTACCAAAGGCAAGGAGATCATCGTAGAGGGCAAGCTCTCCAGCCGGGACTATGAGGACAAGACCGGCAACAAGCGCACTGTGGTGGAGCTGACTGCCGACAGGGTGCATTTCTGCGGCAGCAAGGATGCTACGCAGAAGCCTACGCAGACCTTCGCGGAGATTTCCGAGGACGACGGCGATTTTCCGTTTTAAGGCGGTGGCGTAAGTGGAGAGGGCACAATTTACGTTTTACCGCAGCTACAGGGATGCGCTGCGGGCGCTCCCCCCGAAGGAGTTCAAGGCGGCGGTGCTTGCCATCTGCGATTATGCGCTTGACGAGGCAGAGCCGGATTTGACCGGAATCCCAAATTCTGTTTTTATTTTGATTCGCCCAACGCTGGACAGTGGGAGAATCAAAGCTGCAAACAGGGCGAAGAAAGCGGTAACAAACGCAGAACAAACGCATAACAAAAAGCAAACAAAGCAAAAACAAACCCGCAAGGAGAAAGAGGGGGGGAAAGAGGGAGAGAAGGAGGGAGAGAAGGAGAACGATAGTTCTCCCCCTATAGTCCCCCCCGACGGTCTCGCTTCTCTTTCACCGGCTTTGCGCGGCGCTGTGGAAGACTGGCTGCGATACAAGACCGAGAAGCGGGAGCCTTACAAGCCCCAGGGGCTGAAATCTCTTGTCACAGAGGTGAAAAACAACGCGGACAGGTACGGAGATGCTGCGGTCATTAAGGTCATTACCCAGAGCATGAGCAATAACTACCGCGGCATTGTTTTCGACTGGCTCAAAAAGGCGCCTGATAGCGGCAAGAGCGGTAATGTCTTTTTGGACATGCTGCACGAAAGGGGCGGGGCACAATGACGGTGGACGATACCTTGAAGATCATGGCTGTGCTGAAAGCGTCCTACCCGTCTTTTTACCGGGACATGACCCGAAAGGACGCGGAAGGGATCGTGAATCTCTGGGCAGAGATGTTTGCGGGGGACGATTACCGGCTGGTAGCCGCTGCCGTAAAAGCGCTAATCGCATCGGATAGCAAGGGATTCCCGCCCGTCATTGGCCAGGTGAAAGACAAACTCCGGCTGTTGACGGACAAGAAGGACATGACCGAGCAGGAGGCGTGGGGGCTTGTGGCAAAAGCCGTGCGCAATGGAATCTGGGGATCGCAGGAGGAATTTGACAAACTCCCGGAGGAAGTCAGGCGCATTGTGGGCGGACCCGAACAGCTCCGCAGCTGGGCGATGATGGATAGCGACAGCCTGCATAGCGTGGTGGCCAGCAATTTCCAGCGCGCCTACCGAGTGCGGGCGGCGCAGCGGAAAGAGTATGCGGCGCTGCCTGCGGACGTCAAGGCCGTGGTGGAGCAGATAGCGGGTGGCGGCATGAAGATGCTGGAGGGCGGAGAATGAAGCACTTAGGCGATATTTGCAAGATAAACGGCGCTGAGATTGAGCCTGTGTGGTGCATCACAGGCGGCAGCCCGTGTCAGGACTTGAGCATTGCCGGAAAGAGAGCGGGGCTGGCAGGCGCCCGAAGCGGCCTGTTTATGGAGCAGGTGCGCATTGCAAAAGAAATGCGGGAGGAGGACAAGAGAAATGGACGGACAGGTGAGTTTATTCGCCCTCGATACCTCGTATGGGAGAACGTGCCAGGCGCGTTCAGCAGCAACAAAGGGCGGGACTTCGCGGCAGTCCTCGAAGAGATCATCCGCATCGTCGAACCGGAAGCCGCCGGTATTGATGTGCCTGCAAAGGGTTGGCCGACTTGGGGAGGATACCACGACTGCATGGGTGGACGATGGAGCGTGGCTTGGAGAGTGCATGACGCGCAATACTGGGGAGTGCCCCAACGTCGCCGTAGAATCTCGCTTGTCGCAGATTTTGGAGGCGACACCGCCGGCGAAATACTCTTTGACCGCAAAAGCGTGCCTGGGGATCTTGCGGAGAGCGGAGCGGCGGGGGAAAGACTTGCCGAAGCTGCTGAAAGCGGTTTTAATCCGGCAGTCGCAAGGAGCCTCACCGCAAGAGCAGACGGAAGCCCCTGCGCCGACAGAGGCCCCAACATCGTATGCAGTCCGCATCAGGGGGGGGTGTGACGGCGGAGGAAAAGGCGCGTTAGTGCAGACGGAGAAAAGCGGGACGCTTGGCACCGGCAACGACCAGACGATATTTGCGGCAATCCCTATCAACGACAAAGCCACCAGATGGCAGGGCGGCGGTGAAAGCCGCAACCACGATGGAAGCGGGAACGGGCTGGGAATAGGCAGGGACGGAGACCCGTCACCGACGCTTACCGCAGGAGACCGGCACGGAGTGATGGCGGTGGCGCTGGATATGACACACGCCTGCGACGTTATCCGCGAGTGCGGGGAGCAAGTATCGGCATTACAGGCGCGAATGGGGACAGGCGGCAACCAAGTGCCGCTTACATACGGTATCGGCAACGGACAAGCCCATGAAGCCAGCATTATGACTGAGGAAGTCAGCCAGACACTGAACACCATGCACGATGCCCAGGCGATTTTATCCCAGCCCAAAAGCGCGATGGAAGAAAACTGGGCGGAAAGCGAAACGAAGAACGCATTACGCGCCGGAGAAAGCAAAGTGAGCCACGCGGTGATGTGTGAGGACGTGAGCCACGCGCTGCGTGCAAAGGCTGCCTGCGCGTACCGGGAGGATGCGGAGACATACCCGGTACAGAACATGGTCGTGCGCCGCCTGACGCCGATGGAGTGCGAACGGCTGCAAGGTTTCCCGAACCACTGGACTGACATCGGCGAGTGGACGGACGAAAAGGGCAAGGAGCACAAGGACGCGGACAGCCCCCGGTACAAAGCACTGGGTAACTCCATCGCCCTGCCCTTCTGGGAGTGGATGCTGCGGCGCATGGCGCGGTATCTGCCGGAGCGGGCAACGCTGGGGAGCCTGTTTGACGGCATAGGCGGATTCCCGCTTTGCTGGGAGCGCATTCACGGCCAAAGAACGGCCAGATGGGCGAGCGAGATCGAGCAGTTTCCCGTTGCTGTGACAAAAATACGATTTCCGGAGGAAGGAGAAGAAGATGGCATTTGAAATGATCCGAGGGGTTACATACACCCGCCAAAACCTTGAAGCGCTTACGGGTATGCCCGACAGGGCGAACCGGCAGATGATCCGAGCCCAGCGGCGGCAGGGGGTGCCCATTGTGGCTCTTCCGGATGGCGGCTACAAACTGGCCGAGACAGACGAGGAGAAGAAGATGCTCCTTGCCATGTACCGCAAGCGGGCTTTGGACGAGCTGGGCACATACCACCGCCTTGCCAAAGCAATGCAGGTGGATGGGCAGATGGAGGTGGCGGGGTATGAAATGGTATAACACTCCGTTGACGAACGAGGCTGCCAAGAAATTGCTATCCCTTGATTTGGATGACAAGGTCATCACAAGCGTTGAGAAACTGTATGAGTGGTACACCGTGTGGGGCGGACAGTGTTATGTTTCATTTTCCGGTGGAAAGGACAGCACGGTGCTGGCGTATCTGGCGGCTTGGTACTTTTCGAGCTTCAGGACACCGCCGTGGGAGCTGAACTTGGTGTTTGTGAACACTGGGTTGGAGTACCCGGAGATACAGAAGTTCGTCAACGAGTACGCCGACTGGCTGCGGAGGGAGTTTCCCCGCGTGAACGTAAACCTTCACCGTCTACGCCCGAAGATGAACATTCGGCAGGTGGTGACGAAGTACGGGTACAGCATCGTGAGCAAAGAGGTGGCCGCTTATGTTGAGGAAGCGAGAATAAAGCCGGACGGACGTTCTGCGGCTCGACTTCGTGGAGAATACTTGAGAAGTAATGGAACTCCAAGCGATTTTAACTGTCAAAAGTGGGAGTATCTTTTATTCGCACCATTCGCAATATCGTCAAGATGCTGCGCGGTAATGAAAAAGCAGCCCATGAACGGCTATGCGAGAAAAACGCAGCGTGTCCCTACTATGGCTACAATGGCGCAGGAAAGTCGGTTAAGAACGAAGGTGTGGTTAAAAACTGGGTGCAATGCCTTTGAAGGGAAACACCCAGCAGGAAAGCCCATGAGCTTTTGGACGGAGCAGGACGTGCTTCGCTTCATCGTAGACCGCCAACTCCCCTACGCCAGCGTGTACGGCGAAATCGTAGCAAACGATGGCGAGAACGACTACGATGCGACGCTGACGGAATGCCCGCTGCACTGTACGGGATGCCAGCGCACGGGCTGCATGTTCTGCGCGTTCGGCGCTCATCTCGAAAAGGGAGAAAACCGGTTTGAGCGCATGAAGCACACGCACCCGAAGCACTATGACTTTTGCATCGGCGGCGGGGCGTATGACCCTGTGGACGGTCTGTGGAAGCCAACTGAAAAGGGGCTTGGCTACGCCAGAGTATTGGATTACATCGGAGTGAGGTATTGAGATGACGGTATACATGCGAGTAAGCCGGGACAAGTACGAGCTACCGGATGCCGTTGCGGAATCTATTATCGAGCTGGCCAACATTTGCGGCGTCAGCTGGCGGACGATCTACCGGGCCGTGTACGGAGGCAAGCGTACCAAAGGGCGGCCCAAGTATGTGGCCGTACCAATAGGGGAGGGAGACGATGATTGAGATCACGGTGCCGCTGGCGCCCGTCACAAAGAAAAACTCTATGCGGATCATGCATAGCAGCAAAACGGGGAGGCCGTTTATTATGCCGTCCCAGAAGTATATGGACTACGAGGCGGAAGCTGTATGGCACTGCAAAAAGGCCAGAGTGCAGCGTCCCATTGAGGAGCCTGTGGAGGTCAAATGCCTGTTTTATATGCCTACCCGGCGGCGAGTGGATTTGACAAATCTGCTGGAATCCATCGACGATGTGCTCGTAGGGGCCGGTGTGCTCAAGGACGACCACAGCGGCATTATCGTTAGCCACGATGGGAGTCGGGTGCTGTACGACAAGCAGAATCCACGCACGGAGGTGTACATAGCCGACTATGAATGATTTTGATTACGACTGCATGCAGAAAAAACGCATAGCGATGGGTGCATTTGCACACATCAACAGAAAACGCGGTGGGTGTTCGCTCCCCAGCGACACCCTCACCGAAAAGCAGAGGAAGGAGAAAAACGGAGAAGTGAAAAGCTATAATATCACGCGGCCTATGCCGTGGCATGAATTTAAGGCTATGCCGGAGGATCTGAAGCGCGAGTTTTTCCGCAACATGCAATCTTTCGGTGGTACGGCCAAATGGCTTGCGGAGGAAATGGGCGCATCCGATCAAACAATTATAGCCTACGCCGAAAGGGTAGGCGCACCTTTCCGGCGCGGCGGAAGAAACGCGGGGATGTGGCAGCGTAAAATCATGGAGTGGGCTAATGCGGATGCGGTGGACATACATACGGCGGATGCGCAGGTTGAGGGGGGGCACATCATCTCCGATGCGCCGAAAGCCGAAAAGCCGAATATCGGCGTAAAGCTGCTACATGCCCGGCTGGAGATGAGCGGCAATAGGGAGTCCCTGCTGGCAAATCTGCGGGTGCTGATGCCGGATGAAGGGCGGGTGACGGTGGAATGGTGAAAAGAAGCGTGTTAATCGCGGCGCTGCTTGTAGCAATCTTGGGGGCATTGGGCATTGCGTCTGCCACGGAGGACAGCGGGCAAACGCAGGAGACTGTAGTTGTGCCGCCGGGGGTGGTTCTGCCCCGCGATGAGCCGCAGGAGACCCAGGAGACGCGGACGTGCGTATTTACCGTAACTGCATATTGCCCGTGCTGGAAATGCTGTGGAGCCTATGCAAACGGCTATACAGCCACCGGCGCAAAAGCCACGCAGGGCGTGACGGTCGCCGCAGACCCGGATGTGCTGCCGATGGGCACGGAGATACAGATAGATGGCCATACATACACCGTGCAGGACACCGGCGGCGCCATTGCCGGGAATCGGCTGGATCTGTATTTTGACAGCCACGAGGACGCCTTGCGGTGGGGCGTGCAAGAAAAAGTTGTGAGGTGGGCCGAATGAATCAAATCGCGCTGAATGTAGACTGCATGGAGTATATGCAGGCGCTACCGGATAAAGCATTTGATCTTGCCATTGTTGACCCACCGTATGGAATTAGCATTCATGATAGTGGCCGATTGAAAAAATACAATGCCACTGAAACAAGATGGGACGATGCGACTCCGGGTGATGTGTATTTTAGCGAATTAAAAAGATGCAGCAAAAACCAAATAATATGGGGGGGGAATTATTACGATCTTCCGCCTTGTAGGGGATTTGTTATTTGGGACAAAAAGCAGCCGGAAGATATTTCTTTTGCATCTTGCGAATTTGCATGGACTTCTTTCGATACATCTGCGAGAACTTTTTATTACTCGCCGTTGCAAGAAAAGGGGCAAAGAATTCATCCAACGCAAAAGCCCGTGGCATTGTACGAGTGGCTGCTGATGAAGTACGCCAAAGAAGGCTGGCGCATACTGGATACACACTTGGGCAGTGGAAGCAGCAGGATAGCTGCTTACAACCTCGGCTTTGAGTTTGTGGGGTGCGAGATCGAACCGACATATTTCCAACTGCAAGAACAGCGGTTTGCGGATCATACGGCGCAGGAAAGGATGTGGTAGGAGTGAAAAGCCCCTGCGTAAAAGATTGCCCGGACAGGCTCCCCTGCGGGGCCTGCCGGAAGAGCTGCGAGGCGTTCCGGGCATATGAGGCCAAGCGGCTGGAGGAAAAGCCCTGGGTGGATCGGTCCAACACCGCCGCCCGGGAGCGCTATGTGCGGCAGAGCGCAAGGTTTGCAAAGGCTGGGAAACGACACATGAGATAGGAGGATGACAATATCAACGAGGCGCACCGCTACTTTACGGCGGAGGCGGATATCAACGTGAATAAGCTCAGAGAGAGCTTCAAATTTTAATAAAAATCAGGAGGAATTTATCATGAACAATCAGGACTATATCGTTCGCTGTGACCGTGCAGGAGTATTCTTCGGCAAGATCAAGGAACGCAACGGCTCCGAGATCACCATGACTGAGGTTCGTAAGTTGTGGGGCTGGGACGGCGCGTGTGCCGTTGAGCAGTTGGCGCAGGATGGCACAAAAACACCGGGCAACTGCCGTTTTACCGTGACGATCCCGGAAATGACTGTGCTGGGCGCGATCCAGATCATCCCGTGCACGGATAAGGCATCGGTATCGCTTCGCGGCGTAAAGGAGTGGAGGAGATGACGCTTGATGATAAGGTCAAGGCATTCCTGTCAGTGAACTCCGGCGACGGCTCCGGCTACGGCGACGGCTCCGGCGACGGCTCCGGCTACGGCTACGGCGACGGCTCCGGCGACGGCTCCGGCTACGGCTACGGCTCCGGCTCCGGCGACGGCTCCGGCTACGGCTACGGCTCCGGCTACGGCGACGGCTCCGGCTACGGCGACGGCTCCGGCTCCGGCTACGGCTCCGGCTCCGGCGACGGCTCCGGCTACGGCTCCGGCTACGGCGACGGCTACGGAATTAAGAGCTTCAATCGGGAAACGGTCTATCGAATTGACGGCGTAAACACGCTGATTCGTTCCGTGCGCGGCAACACTGCGCACGGGACAATCGTGAACGTCGGTTTGACGCTCACGCCGTGCTACATCGTCAAGCAGGACAATGTTTTTGCACACGGCGAAACGCTGCGCGAAGCAATGGAGGCGCTGCGAGACAAGCTTTTCGAGGATATGCCGGAAGACGAACGTATAGATGCGTTCCTGCGCGAAACCGACCGCGAGAAAGCATATCCGACACAGTATTTTTACGACTGGCATCACCGATTGACCGGATCGTGTGACATGGGCAGAAAACAGTTTGCTCGCGATCACGGCGCTGACCTTGAGCACGGCATGATGACGCTGACGGAGTTTTTGGAGTTGACCAAAAACTCTTACGGCGGCGATGTGATCCGAAAAGTGATTAGTAAGATGCAGGAGGTGGAGTGATGCGGTTAACTATTGTCTTCAAGGACGAGTTTGAGGAGCACATGAAAAAGCAATTCGGGTCTTTCACGAATCCGCAGGTATATGGCGTGAAGTCCGTACACATGGAAGGTGGGTATCTATGATGAAAATTGCACGGTTCCGGTGGCGATTACTAAAGCACCGCAAAGCTGGTGCTATGTGGAGGAAATGTGAATGAAAAAAATTACTTTTGACGACTTGCGCCAGCTTTTGCTTTACCGGCGCATTGTGAAGTGGAACGACGACCGCATTGAACTGGACAACGGCGTAAAAATCCGCATTGAAATGACGGACTACGACTGTTGCGCTTATGCGTCCGGTGTATTTAAGAATGTGGTGCTGGATGCCGCTATCACCAGCGTTTCGGAAATAGAACGCGAAAAATGGGAGGATAGTGATACCTACGGCTGCCGCGCAAGGGTGACGATCATGCACAACATGAACCCTATTTGCGAGGCATACGCAAACGCAGACGCTGGGAACGGCGGTTATTACTACTCCATTGCATCGTTTATCGTGACGATGCCCGGTGTAGACGAAGAGGGCGCGTGCGAGTTCGCAAATAGCGAATTTTAGTTTTAGGAGTAGTACGGCGCTACTTTTGACAGGAGGATTTTGTGATGACCGAATTGAAACCATGCCCGTTCTGTGGCAATACAAAAATTGGCGTTGTCAGGTCAAAGTACAATGGTGTCCCCTCTGGTGATGACGGTTGGCGTGCTGAGATCAAGTGCAAGTGCGGAGCCAACATGAAATTTTGGGCACTTAAAAAGTCTTGGGCAGAAGAAACCGCAATCTCAGCATGGAACAGGAGGGCTGACAATGACAGCAACCAATGAAGAACTCGCCCTGCTGGAAAAGTGGAAGCGAAAACTCTGCTTGCAGGAGTGGCGGATAAGGCTGTTGACCCACCTACGCCCCGAAGAAATGACGATGAGTGATGCCGCCGGCTGTTCCGAGTGGTCAGAATCAATTAAGACCGCTCGTGTCGAGATCATTGACCCCGCCTACTACGGCGACCGCATTATGCCGTTCGATTTTGAAAAGACGCTGGTACATGAGCTACTACACCTGAAATTCTCCTTCTGGTGTCGGAACGAAGATGATGTTGGTGATAGAGTCATGCACCAGATGATTGATGACCTCGCAAGAGCTTTGACGGAATGCGGCGCGCAGGAGAACAAACACACGGCGATAAAGGGGTATTACTGCTGGCGTTGCGGGGCGAAGATGGACGGAGGCGACAACAATGAGGCTGATTGATGCGGATGCGCTGATTGCCGACAGTTGCAGAGATTGTCCGGAGGAGCTCAGGAAGCGTTGCAAGACCGAACCGGCTTGTGCGGACACGAAATTTCTTTTTGAAATTCCCACCGTGGACGCTGTGCCGGTGGTACGGTGTAAGGAGTGTAAGTGGGCAGGCGGCGATTTTGTGTGCTACCGGGGTGTGATGGTACAGCACAAGCCGGAGGACTTCTGCTCCTACGGCAAACGGAAGGAAGGCGCGGAATGTTAATTTGCACTTGCCCTAACGAACTGGAATGCCCCGCATTATTATCAGATGTGGTGTGTTTTCCGTGGTGCGAATATCTGAAGGACGGTGACGGCGATGAATGATGAATGCAAGTGGATGCAAGACGAGGTTTGCGTAAACGCAGATTGCCCAGCGTGTGCGGATTATTGCCCAGTGGCAAATACACCGGGCGTATGCAAATACGAGGAAAGGGGTAATATCGATGCTCAAAAGGGCAAACGGCAGGCCGGTTCCAAATAATCCGGCTAAGGCATACGAGCTGGGCCGCCTGGATGGCACCAAACAATGCATGGACAATGTTTCCTGCGTACTGCTGGACAAGTGCGGATTCCATGTGCGGGAGGAAACGGCGGACGAGCACGACACCCGTAGCCTGGAATACTTACAGCAGTGCCTTGTGGAGCTGGTGGAGGCCAAAAACAACGGCTATGTAAAGATGGCGGACATAGAAAAGGCCCTGCGTGGCGAATATAAGATGGTGAACAGTGCGGAGTAAAGGAGGGAAAATGAGCAAAAAGGCGACGCTGCCTTATGATGTGCGGTTGGAGTGCATTGCTTATGTGCGCGGATATCCGCGCCGAGTGCGGGCGTATCGCGAGGCCCGGGCGGAGATCCTGGGAGGGACGCATAGCGCTACGGAGGGAATGCCAAGAGGACAAGGCGCCGGCAGACCCGCCGAGAGCAAGGCGGAGCAGCTTGCAGCCATAGAGAACTGGCCGGAAACCAAGAAAATGCGGGCTGTGGAATATGCCATAGACCGCTGCGGGCTGGATTTGGAGAGCGAGAGCGTCCGCAAGCAGCTTACACAGGGGATCATGCGCAACTGTCAGGGCAAGCACAAGTATTCCCGAAGCAGGATTATCGTGCCGGGGATCAGCGAAGCGACATTCCGACGGAGGAAAGAGATATTCCTGTTCGATATCGCTACATATTGTGGTTTCGATAGGAAAGATGAGCCAAATTCCACTTAATGATGTGCTACAATAGGTACAGTGGATGATAGGACATGGTCATTCACGCGATTTCCCAATCATCACTTTTCCTCCCTTCTATGCGCCGCCGGTATTGGGCGCACCGCGCAAGCGGACTCGGAAACGGGCGTACCGGCACAAACAGCCTGTAGGGAAACCTATGGGCTGTTGTTATATGCAGGCGTAGCTCAGTCGGTAGAGCATTTGGTCGCTGGTTCGAGTCCAGCCGCTTGCACAAGAGGCCGGGTAGCGCCCGGACACTGTGAGACCGTTCGTCGTGGCTCACATGGAAATGACAATGGTCGCTGAAAACTGCACGGTGGGCGCTTGGAAGTCTCTTTTGGAGAGAATGGGGCGCAGCGTAATGGTGGCGATGGAGCCAACCCGTTGTGTGACAATCTAAGCGGCAAGACGGCCAATATGCGGCATAGGTGCCCCGTAAGGGGAGACCACAGCGAGTGACGGGGACTTTCCTCGAAGCGCTAAAGCAGGGCAGGACTGCAATGCCGCACCAAAAGCGGAGAGCCGCTGCCGTGGGCAAATGGCATAGCGCCTGCCCGGAAGTGCGGCTATACCGCTCAGAAGTGAGCTGTGGAAAAGACATTGCCACCTGCTGGCAAACTGTGTAACCCATGTTTGAGAGCTTCCAGAAGGCCGCATGGGAGGGGAAAGACTGTTACTGTAGCCAAGGGGTGGGGGCTGGTGACAAACAAGGGAGGAAAACGGCTATGGAAATCATAAAACCCGGCAAAGTCAGGAGAGTAAAGCTGGAATGCCCGGAATGCGGGTGTGAATTCGCCTGTTCTCCGGTAGAAATGGTACGCAGATACGGAACTGTGTTTGCTAAGTGTCCACAGGAGGGATGTGGCAGAAGCGTGGAAGTGCCAAACGGAATCCCCGAGTACATCGAGCCTGCAAACCATACTGCCATTGGAACGATCACTGTGGTGCTGTCAGGGGCAACCGTTACAGAAGATCCTGTAGGCGATGAGCGGTATATCACAAGGGTGACGAATGTATCGAAGGGAGTTGCAGAGCATATCATAGCACTGG
>ERZ1031078.34-NODE-34-length-40156-cov-8.621182_pt1 | contig 40156 bp, 38 predicted proteins | sample MGYA00518179_ERZ1031078 | MGnify/ENA primary metagenome ERZ1031078 (study PRJEB33719, sample SAMN04261274) | wastewater metagenome | biome: rural village; feature: human; material: feces | host: Homo sapiens | place: El Salvador | collected 2014-01-14 ... | reverse complement strand
TTATTGCGATTGAGGAAGTCGCTGGACACCAGTGACCCCCAAATAAAGCGACGAAAAATCTTGACCTTGGGCTTGTCTGCCTTGGATTTCTTGGGGCGCGCACTCATATCTTCTTAGTCTCCATGGGGGTGAATGAGGCGGCACGCAGATGGGCGCTGCGGCTGCGCGGATTGCGTGCAACTTCCTCGGCATCGGGAGCTATGGCTTTGGACGTCACCGGGCACAAGGGCGCTTGGACGTTGCCATAAACATCCTTGTCAACTTTGCCCTCAAAATTGCCGGTACGCATAAAGTTCTTGACCAATCGGTCTTCGAGGCTGTGGTAGGTGATAACGGCAAGACGTCCGCCGGGGCGCAGCACGCGCAAAGAATCCCGGAGCAGATGTCGCAAAGCCGACATCTCGTCATTGACCACGATGCGCAGGGCCTGATATACCCGAGCCAGCTCTTTGCGTACCCGTGCCGGATTGAGCAACGGGGTGACGGCTCGCATCAGGTCGCCGCTGGTACGCAGCGGCGCGGCTTCCCGAGCTCGTATGATGGCCAAGGCCACTGCTCCGGGCCGACTGACCTCGCCGTAAAGACGAAGGATATCGGCCAAGGCGCCATGCTCATAGGTGTTGAGAATGTCCGCAGCCGTGACAGGCGCCGTCCGTGTCATGCGCATGTCCAAAGGCGCATCGTCATCGCGAAAGGTAAATCCGCGCTCCGCATCGTCGAAATGGTGGAAGCTGACGCCGAGGTCGGCAAGAATGCCGTCTACACTACCCTCGGGTGTATCTATGGCCAGACCTTGGTACTGGAGATGGCACAAAAGATAGCGAAAATTACCGAGAATCATCGTAAAGCGGCTGTCGTCCATAGGCGCTGTGGCCATGGCATCAATGTCGCGATCGAAGGAGTAAAGCCTCCCCTCGGGCCCGAGACGACGCAAAATTTCGCGCGTATGTCCGGCCCCGCCGAGCGTCACATCGACATATACCCCGTCGGGGCGCACATCAAGGGCGTCCACACTCTGCCGCAGCAACGCCGGAATATGGTATGCCGGCGTGTCTATATTGTTGTCCGGCTGGTCGTTCGTTTGGTATTGGCACATAAAATATCCCTCCGGCTTTTGAGCCGAAATTCGGGAGTGTAAAATTAAGCATTTTTCAGGCAAATCGCACCATGCCTCCGCCAAAATTTTTCGTCAAGTTTTGGAACACGGACAAATATCTGTATCCCAAAGCTTTTCGGATACACTTCAACAACTGTCTCTGCATACTCGAACAAGCAACGAAACATACTCGCAATCGTGGTCATCCCCTTTGCGGCAAGTCGACAGCCGTATACCGCAAGCGTACGACAAATACTGTCGCATACCACCCCCGAAACAGCAAAGGCACACGGGATGTCCATGAAGACATCCCGTATGCCGAGGTAGCCCATAGCAGAATCGAACTGCTCTTTCAAGAATGAAAATCTTGCGTCCTAACCGATAGACGAATGGGCCGCTGTATGTATATGACCGCTGCCCGGAGACAACAGTCTTGCAGTCTCGTCCTTAAGCGGCCAAACCGTTGACGTAGCGGCTTAGCTTGCTCTTGAGGTTGGAGGCTTTGTTCTTGGAGATGTGACGCTTCGACGCAAGACGGTCAAGCATTGCTACAACCTCATTAAGGCGTGCTTCGGCAGCTGCCTTGTCTTTCATATTACGCAGGTCGCGCACGGCGTTGCGTGCGGTCTTGGCATAGTAGCGGTTGTGGGCGCGACGGCTCAGAGTCTGGCGTATTCTCTTTTTCGAAGATTTATGGTTTGCCATTGTTCTAATCTTATCTTAGTTTTGTCGGATATTTTTGCTTTGATTTTGGTAGCCCATAGCAGAATCGAACTGCTCTTTCAAGAATGAAAATCTTGCGTCCTAACCGATAGACGAATGGGCCGGGTACTGCGCTTTGCGCAATTGCGACTGCAAAGTTAGTGCTTTCAAACGTACTGCGCAAAATTTTTTAGCATGGACAGCCGTTTTTTAAGCATTTTTTAGTAATTTCACGTTCAAATAACAGCCCGAACGTTTTTTAGAGACGTTAAGGCCACTCTAAAAACACAATGTACCAAACCATTCATGCCATAGCGCTGCGCACCGTGCGCCACAGCGATAGCACCTCTATACTGACAGCTTGGAGCGCGGAGGCCGGACGCATTGCCATCCTCATGGGTACTGGCGCTTCGGCCGCCGCACGGCAGCGCCGCGCCGCCACGATGCCACTGTCGCTGTTTACGGGCTCCGTCCGCCGGCAGCAGACCATGTCGGACATGCCGGTGCGCATGCGCGACATCGCTCCCACAGGCCGGCAAATGATTGCCGTAGCCACCAATCCGGTCAAGGCTGCCGTCGCAATGTTTCTTGCCGAGGTGCTGTACATCGCATTACGAGAAGCCGGGCCGGACAAGGCTCTGTGGCATTTGTTTGAACGTGCACTCCCCGTACTAGAGGGCGGCAATGCAACGGTAACGGCCAATTTCCATCTGTGGTTTTTATACAACGTAGCTGCAACAATGGGCGTTGGTCCCGATCTGTCCGAATGGAGGCGCGGACGCATATTCGACTTGCGAAGCGCCGTTTTCCGCGACAGCGCCCCCGGCCACAGTCATTACGTGGAGGCGGCAGAAGCTCGCATGGTGTATATTCTGGGACGCATAAATGCCTCCAATCTCGGCCGCATGCGCCTCAATCGCCAGCAGCGAAACCATATCCTCGATGTCATTCTCGAATATTACAGCGAGCACATCGCATCCATGGACTCGCTACATTCGCTGGACGTTATACGCAGCATGTAAGCGGCAGCGCTATCATTCACATCGCTCTCATTACTTCCAAGATTACAACAACGGCGTAACTTCCTTGAAAGCAAAAGGCGGCAGCAACGTCCCCTCGGCGGTACGCAGCTGCAGTCGGCCGTCATCGGTCACACCGGCAATGGCAGCCTCGAAAGGCAAGGCGCCGGCCGGCTGTCCGCAATAGGTGGAAGGCAACGGACCGGGCAACCATCGATACACTTTCCCGTCGCCACGCCATAGGCGTGCCATGTAACGAGTGCGGAGGCTGTCGGCGTTATATTCGCCGGCCGAGGCGGCGGCACATGCAGCAGCAATGGCGCGACAAACTTCGCGCGGCTCGGGCAAGTCCCGATCTGCACAGCCGCGGACAAGAGCCAATGACGTGGCATTGGGTGCCCCACCCGCCCACCGACGCTGGCGCACATTGACGCCTATGCCGACGACGGAAGCGCCCAAACGAGTGCCATACAAACTGTTTTCTATGAGTATCCCTCCCATTTTGTCGTTGTCGAAGTATATGTCGTTGGGCCATTTGAGCCGCAGACGACCACGCATATCCTCGGACAGATAGCCGTCAAGGACATCGCAGACGGCAAGAGCAACCATACGCAACAGATCAAATTGCAATGCGGCGCTGATGGCCGTAGGTCGTAGATACACAGACACCGTAGCATTGGCTCCGGGCTCAACATGCCAATGATTGCCGCGCTGGCCGCGGCCGGCGGTCTGCTCGTATGCAGCCACGGCGTACCCGTGTGGCAAGTCGCACTCCGACTCTAACCGATGCAGCCGGGCACTGGTCGAGTCGACGGTATCAAGCCACAGCATTTCGGGCATATCATTCATAGAAAGTGCTTTATCGAATTATGAGACGGGGTGTCATAATCGTTGACCTTGTAGCAGGGTGCGTCCGAAATCAGCAGTGCCTCAGTCGCGGCTGTCGATGGTAAGCGTGCGGCTGTCGTCGTCATTGACGGTTATGTGCACCGTCACCGTGTCATCGGGCAGAATGTCCTCGATGCGCTCGGGCCACTCAATGAAGCATACGGCTCCGCAGAAAAGATAGTCCTCAATGCCTATATCGAAGGCCTCGTCAAGGTTCTTGAGACGGTACATATCAAAGTGGTATATCAGCTCGGCAGTGGTGTCACTGCGATATTCGTTGACGATGGCAAAGGATGGCGACCCCATGGCATCATCGCTTACGCCGAGGGCGCGGCACAGCGCCGTGATAAAGGTGGTCTTGCCGGCACCCATAGCGCCGTAAAACGCAAAGACGGTATTGTCGCCCATCAGGGAGACAAATTCGCGGGCGGCGCGATCCAGGTCGTCCGTAGATTTTATGGTAATGGTCTTATTCATAGTCCGTAAGTTTCGATAAAATGACGCGAGCCCGAGGCAATGACTGCTGCGCCGGCTTCGGGGCCGCAATTGAATATAAGGTCGATGACACTGAGCGCCGGGATGTATCCGAACTGTGCTTGGCGTATCTGTGGATACGGGCCCACGTCTATATCCGGGTCGGAGAAGTCGAAGGCGCGCCAGTCGTCGACAATGTCGGCCGGGGGATTGAGCGGCGACCCGTCGTCAAAGGGTATGCTCACGGCGGTGTCGATGCCCAGAATACCGCGCACTATGGTGCCGATGCCCGTATCAAGGTTCGTAACAGGCTCGATAGTAGTCTCATCGGAATGGCGCGGCGCAAAGAATTGAGCAAAACGCGGATAAAGATGTTCGAAGTACGGGGTGCGTCCGTAAGCGCTTTCGAGGGCTACACGATGGACATCCCACCATTTGCCGTGCGCACTGACCCCAATGTTGCACCAACGCACATCAGGGACGTTGTGCGGACGCTTGACGGGCACGGTCAGCAGCAGCGGCCCGTGCGTGTCGCAGATGGTGGTACGATGCACACTTTTCATGCGCTTGTCGTAAGACATCCCGACGTCTATAACGGCAGCCTCGTAAAGGCTCATCAGCGCGTAGTAGGAAGCCGGCGGAAGAAACACCGGGGGCAACAACGCCACCCGACCGCGGCGGTTGTGACGCATTGTATTTACATCCATGGGGATACAGACAATGTGATGTTGTATTGAATGATGTCTCGGTTATTGTTCGTTAGACGGATGATAGTCCGACCTTTACTTGTCGGGATTGGCATCCTTGAACAGGCGGTTCCAACGGATACCGCCGCGGAAGATACTCCGCTCGGGATCGATAGAGACGATGACAAACATCGGAGTACCGACAATGTGATCCTCGGGCACAAAGCCCCAGAAGCGGCTGTCAAGCGAGAGATCACGGTTGTCGCCCATCATAAAGTAATAATCCATAGCAAAAGTGTATGTCGTGGCCGGGCGGCCGTCTACGTACACCTTGCCGTCGCGGACATAGCTGTCGAGGTGTCCCTCGTAATTGCGTATAACGCGCTCATATATGGGCCAAATATCGGCCGTCAGCTTTATAGTCATGCCTTTCTTGGGTATGAGCACGCCCAGGCTGCCGCCGTAATTGGAGAGGGTCCAGCCGCGCGACACCTCGGCAGGGAATAGGTTCATATCCATGTCCAGACCCAAGTCATTGAACTTAACCATGCCGTGGACGCCCTGCTTGACAGCCAAAGCTTTGCGTGCCGCCTTAGTCAGCGGAACAATTTGGAGCACGTCCCTATCGGTAGCGCCGGGCACCATTGACAGCAAGGGGAAGTACATCTCGGCATCAGGTCCCACATATTGGATGTCGGCATAGCTGATATCCATATCGTTGGCCTCGTCTTGTGTGATGGGTGCGGTGGCAGCCACCAAGTAACGGAATTGGGCGTTTTCGGGCATCGCCATAGCTTTTCCGTCGGTGTATATCACATCGTCAACGATGCGCAGTCGTTGGCCGGGAAGGCCCACGCAGCGCTTGACATAATTGGTGCGGCGGTCAACGGGTCGATATATCACTTTTCCGTATTTTTGGGGATTGTTGTAGATTTCATCACGGCCGAAGCGCTCGACAAGCGAGTAGTAGCTTTCGCCGCTCTCCTCGGTGAGCGTGGTAACGGTGTCGCCGGCGGGATAGTTGAAAACCACAATGTCGCCCTGTTCGATGTTGCGCAGACCGGGTAGGCGATGATAGGACAGCGAGGGCGAATCCATATAGCTCTTGCCGCCGCCAAGGAACGCCGGGAAGCTGCTGTGTACCAACGGGAAGTGTACCGGAGTCATTGGAACTCGCGGTCCGTAGACAACTTTATTGACCCACAGGTAGTCGCCGGTGAGCAGAGTGCGTTCGAGCGACGAGGACGGTATTTGATAGTTCTGACCGACAAAATTGAAGATAAAGTACACCAGGATAAGTGCATAGACGATGGCGTCCACCCACGACATCACGTTGCGCACGGCCTTGTTTTTGGAGCGCTTCCACCATGTAAAGGGTATGTATCCGGTGATATATATGTCGAATAGCAACGGCAGCGCCAACAGCAGCCACGCATTGGACATCCAAATTGTCCAAAGAATGTAGATGACAGTGACGATACCGAAGCGCACCCACCGCGTGGTCTTGTTGTCGCGGCAACGCCGCACAAAATCTTCTTTGAAGCCACACGGCTGTGTCTCAGAGCCCTTATTTTGCGGCTGTCCGGCGTGATTGTTCTCTGCTTCCGGACGTACATTCTCCGGGGTATCTATATTATTTCCCATGTCAATTTCTAACGATGTCTATGTAAATCCTTCTTACTATGTCTATGTGTACCAAATGTGCAAAGGTATTATTTTTCGCCGATATGCACAAACGAGTATGCGAACGCGACAATGCGCAAGTGCTTGATTGGCGGCGAGACTTGTCTGTTGTATGCTCGTAGCGAAAGATGTCGGCGCTATTGTCGTTACGCTATGCCCCGGGCGCGGTTACTTCATTTTGTCGAGGTAGGAGCGTATGGTGAGGCGAAGTCCCTCGTCAAAAGGCATTTGCGGCTGCCATCCCAACTCATCGCGCAGGCGTGTGGCATCTATGGCATAGCGGCTGTCGTGTCCCAAGCGGTCGGTGACGTAGGTTATCAGTGTTTCGGATGTTCCTTCGGGACGACCCAAGAGGCTATCGGTAAGGCGGACGATAAGGTGCACCAGGTCAATGTTGCGCCACTCGTTGTTGCCGCCGATATTGTAGGTGGCGCCGGGAGCGCCGCAGTGGAATATAAGATCAATGGCGCGAGCGTGGTCGCCGACATACAGCCAGTCGCGCACGTTGAGACCTTTGCCGTATACCGGCAGCGGCCGCTGCTCAACTATATTCTTGACAAATAGCGGAATTAGTTTCTCGGGATACTGGTTCGGACCATAGTTGTTGGAGCAATTGGTGATTACGGTGTCCATGCCATAGGTGTCGTGATAGGCCCGGACAAAATGGTCGGAAGAAGCCTTGGAGGCCGAGTATGGCGAATGGGGATTGTACGGCGTCGCCTCGGTGAAAAAGCCGTCACCAAAAGGAGCCGGGCCGTTCGGACGTGTAACTTCCAATGCTCCATATACTTCGTCGGTGCTTATATGATAGAAGCGGTGTCCGGCCAGTCCTCCGGGGAGGGATGCCCAATGACGGTGTGCAGCCTCGAGCAGCGACAGCGTTCCCATGACATTGGTACGCGCAAACACAAAGGGATCGGCTATGGAGCGATCTACGTGGCTCTCGGCGGCAAGGTGTATGACACCGTCTACAGCATATTGCTCCATGATAGCACACATCCGGGCAAAGTCGCAGATGTCGGCGTGTTCGAAGGCATAATTAGGCCGGTCGGAGACATCGGAAACGTTGGCCGGATTGCCGGCATAGGTGAGAGCGTCAACATTGAGTATGCGCGTGCCGGGATATTTGTTCACCAGCAACCGCACAACGTGGCTGCCTATAAATCCGGCGCCACCCGTAACCATTATCGTTTTGGTCATAATGCGTAAAGGTCTTGGTGATAATCGAATAAAACTTCTTCGGGAATTTGACACAAGCGCGGATGATGCCTATCCTTGTCGCTCAGAAGGACATCGGCAGCGTCTATGCGCCAGTCAATGCCAATGTCGGGGTCGTCCCAAGCTATGGCCGCCTCAGCCTCGGGGTGGTAATAGCGGTCGCACTTGTACTGAAATACGGCCTGCTCGGACAGCACGGCATAACCGTGTGCAAAGCCGCGCGGCACCCACAATTGGCACATATTGTCTTCGGAGAGCTCCACGGCTACGTAGTGTCCGAAGGTGGGGCTGCCGCGCCTTATGTCCACGGCCACATCGAGGACGCTGCCACTGACAACATGCACCAACTTTCCCTGTGCCGCCGCTCCGCGCTGGAAATGCAGGCCGCGGACAACGCCGCGATGCGATTTGCTTTGATTATCCTGTACGAAACGGATGTGCTTGCCCACGGCGGCTTCGAAGATGTCGTCGCGATATGTCTCGGCGAAGTAGCCGCGAGCATCACCTATGGGCTTGGGCTCGATGATGATGACATCCGCGATGGCGGTGCAGTATGTTTCGATGGTTGCCATTACGCCTGTATAGAATTGTGTGTCAAGTAATCAAATGATCCGGTATTCGAAAATGATCCGGCGTTAAAGTAATCCGGTATCACAATAGTCCGGTAATCAAGTAGTCACGCAGCCTGACAACTGCGTATCTCAAAGGTTAGGCATCCGCGCTCGAGAGATGTAGCGGAGAATAACTGCGGTTACTTGCCCATGACGCGGAGCAGTTCCACGTCAAAAATCAGTGTCTGGTTGGGGCCGATGACGCCGCCGGCGCCCTGAGGTCCGTAGGCCAGTTGCGAAGGTATGAACAGACGCCACTTAGACCCGGCTTTCATCATCTGCAAAGCCTCGACCCATCCGGGGATAACCTGTGTGACGCCGAAGGTGGCAGGCTGACCACGGTCGACACTCGAGTCAAACACGGTACCGTCTATAAGTTTGCCCGTATAGTGGACTTCGACTTGGTCCTCGGCCGTAGGCATAGCGCCGGTGCCCTCGGTAAGCACTTCGTATTGCAGCCCGGAAGCGGTGGTACGAACCTCGGCACGCTTTCCGTTCTCGTCCAGAAATTTGGTGCCGGCTTCGGCGTTGACGGCAGCCATAGCGGCAGCCTGTTCCTGCTGCTTCTTTTCCATTTCGGTGAAGAAGGCCTGTATCTCGGCCTTGGCCTCATCATAAGTCATGCGGGGCTTACGACCCTCGAAGACGGCAGCAACGCCGTCGGCAAAGTCCTCGACATCGATTTTCTGTATGCCGGAGGCACGGAAATTGTTGCCCATGCTCAGTCCTAAAGCGTAACTGATGCGGTCAAACGGCTTCTCTTGTTTGTTTTCCTTATCCATTGTATATGTGTTTGTTGTATATATTTTCGGTTACTCTATGGGCTAACGCCGTCACTTGAGCAAGTCGGGGCGGAGGCGACGTGTACGCTCTACGGCCTGCTGATGGCGCCATTCGTCTATTCGCGCGGCATGGCCGCTGAGAAGCACATCGGGGACGCGCCAACCCTTGTACTCGGCCGGGCGAGTGTATATCGGGCCTTCGAGGAGGTTGTCCTGAAACGAATCGGAGAGCGCACTCTGCTCGTCGCCCATGGCACCGGGGATGAGACGCACTATGGCATCGGTGATGATGGCGGCAGGCATCTCGCCTCCTGTAAGCACGTAGTCGCCCACCGAAATCTCTCGCGTAATCAAATGCTCGCGTATGCGGTAGTCTATACCTTTGTAGTGGCCGCACAGGATGATGATGTTATTAAGCATAGACAACTCGTTGGCGGTCTTTTGGTTGAAAACCTCGCCATCGGGAGCGGTGAAAATCACTTCGTCATAATCACGCTCGGCGCGCAAGGCGCTGACGGCTCGGTCCACCGGTTCAATCTGTATTACCATACCGGCCTCGCCGCCAAAGGGATAGTCGTCGACTTTTCGGTAGCGATTGGTGGTATAATCGCGGAGGTTGTGGACGTGTATTTCCGCCAAACCCTTGTCGCAGGCACGGCGGATTATGGAGCAACCCAGGGGCGACTCCAGCATCTCGGGAAGCACGGTGATGATGTCTATGCGCATAACTTTGCAAAATTACGCATTTTCTTCCAATGCCACAATACGACAACGGAGAGACATTAGGAAGGATTAAGGGTCTTTAAGGACCTTAAAGTCTTGAGGTCTTCAGAGCCTTTTACGGTATCTCGGCGAGGATGGCCTTGGCGGCAGCGGCATCATCGCGCAACCGGGCCGACAGGGACGAAACGTCTGCAAAGCGGCACTCGGCTCGCAAATAGCGACGCGGCTCAACGTACAGCGTGGCGTCGTAAATGTCCCCGTCAAAGTCGAAGATGTGCACTTCGAGGCGCACTTCCGTATCAGCGGCATTGACCGTGGGCGCCGTCCCGATGTTGAGCATGGCGCCATAACGGCGTCCGGCGATGTCCACAGTGGCGGCATACACGCCGCAACGCGGGACGGCCATACGTGCATCGGTGCGGATGTTGGCCGTGGGAAAGCCTATGGTGCGGCCTATGCGTCGTCCGGGCACAACCTTGCCGACAAGTGCATAGGCACGGCCGAGCATACGTGCTGCCGCGTCCATATCGCCGTCGCTGACGATGGCGCGGCGTATGGCGGACGAGCACACGGCCTGTCCGGTGGTTTCGTCGAGCAACACCGGGGCCGTGGACATCTGCACGCCAGCTGCGGCGGCAAAACGTCCGAGCATGTCCGCCGAAGGTCTATCGTGCCCGAAGGTGTGGTCGTGGCCACGCACAATGGCACGGACGCCGTAGTCTTCGCGGAGCATATCTATGAAGTCGGCGGCGCTCATGGCGCGCATCTTTGCATCAAAACGGAGGATGTAAACCTCCGCCCCTACCGGCAGCAACGAGTGCAGCAGCGCCTCCTTGGCGACAATGTCTGTCAACAGCGGAGGACATTTGTCAGGCGCTATCTGCCGCAAAGGGTGGTCGGCAAAGGTAAATACCGTAGGCACCAGCGACGCTGCGGCGGCACGGCGACATAATTCGTCCAAAAGCAGAGCATGACCACGATGGACGCCGTCAAACATCCCTATGGTGGCTATACGTTGTATGTCCTTGGTTGCTGTCATCGGCATTGGCGTGACCGGGTGTCGCAGGTCTTGTTTCGGTTCTTATGTTTTTTCGTTTATTTTGCGGGTCTTGGCGATTTAGTACGCGGCATGTAGGGGTATATTTGCTGATTCGGACGTCTTATTTGCAGACTCCCATATCGCGCAACAGTGCGTCGAATTCGACGCCGGGACGCACAAGTGCGGCATGCCAGCCCAAGGCCTCGGCAGCACGGACATTGGCCTCGCCATCGTCAAGGAACAATGTCTCATCCGGGGCAATACCAAGTTGCTCGGCCGCGTAATTGAAAATCTCGGGGGCGGGCTTCATCACTCGAGCCTCGAAGGATGTCACCATGCCGTCGAAATAGTCTTCGCGGCGCAGACCTTCTCGCCCGAATTCCTCGCCTATTTTGCTGTTCCACATTATCGGGTTGGTATTGGAGAGCATATACACCCCCAGTCCCTGACGTCGCAAGTCGCGCAAAGCCACCAGGCGCCGCACGGGTATCCCGACAAGAAACTCGCAAAAGGCCCTATCTATGGCCAAATCGGTAGTGCCTTGGGGTAAATGCGGCCGGATGACGCGGCGGAATTCGGCGGCGTCTATACGTCCCGACTCAAGGTCGGCGAAGGCGCCTTTTTGGGCATAATCACCCAGAAACTCCCCTATCGCGGCAAAGCCCATGTCTTGGAAAGCCTTGACGCAACTGTTTTTATCAATGTCCATTATGACACCGCCGAGATCAAAGAGAATATTTCGTATCATCGTGGTTGTTGTATTATCTAAGTTACTTGGCCGTAATCACGAGGCCGGAGGGTCGTCAACGGCGAATTGTATCGTGCCGCGACGTGCGCGAAATGTCGGACTGACGCCGCGTACGGCTTGCAAAGTTAGCAAATTTTTCGCAACGTCCGTCGTAGTTGCATAACCGCCCACGAAGTAGATTACGCCCAAGGCAGTAGATTAAACGAGCAGGCACTAATTAACCGCCCGGCTTGAGACATGTAAACTCCGATGATAACAGAGAGTACACCGTAGCAATTGTATTCTACAACAATAAAAGCGACTTAAATAATAAAGCGACTTACGACGGCTCGGAAGGCGAAGCTGCGGCCTTACCGACAGCGGTATCAGGATGCACTTCGGCGCATAATGCATTGTGTACCAATGCCGCCTTAGCCGGCCCAATGACAGCGGCGAGGTCCTCGGGTGCAGCACGGCGTATGGCCGCTACACTGCGAAAATGCCTCAGCAAAGCATCACGCGTTGCCGGACCTATGCCGCGTATTTCATCTAACTTGCTGACTGTCTGTCCTTTACTGCGCAAATCACGGTGAAATGTGATGCCAAATCGGTGTGCTTCGTCGCGCAGATGTTGGACGACGCGCAACGATTCGCTGGACTTGTCGATATACAACGGAATAGTGTCGCCGGGGAAGTATATCTCTTCCAGACGCTTGGCAATACCCACCACGGCTATGCGTCCGCGCAGCCCCATTTCGTCCAGAGCCTCCACAGCCGAGCTGAGCTGGCCCTTGCCGCCATCAACGACAATAAGTTGCGGCAGGTCTTTACCCTCCTCCATGAGCCGCGTGTAGCGACGTGTAAGAACCTCTTTCATCGAGGCAAAGTCATTGGCGCCGACAACGGTTTTAATCTTAAAATGTCGGTAGTCGCGTTTGCACGGACGCGCATCGCGGAACACGACACAGGATGCCACCGGGTTGGTACCTTGGATATTCGAATTGTCGAAACATTCGATATGGTGCGGCAGCACGCTCAGGCGGAAATCCGACTTAATTTGTTCGAGCGTGCGCATGACACGATCTTCGGGATTATGCTTGGCCAAGTGCTTGAGGTCGTCTACACGTGCCTGGCGGGCATTGCGGCGCGACACATCCAGGAGTTTGGCGCGATCACCGCGTTGGGGCACGGTAAAAGTCACAGACGGCATCTCCACGTCCGGCACCTCGGGCACCACAACCTCGTCATACACCACTCCAAAGGCCGAGGCAATCTCGTCCAAGGCATACGCCAGCAACTGCCCCACCCCCTCGTCCATATTGCGACGGTAACGAAGTGTAACCGAACGCACCACAGCACCGCGACTGACATGCATATAATTGATATACACATCGTTATCCTCATCATCGACACCAAAAACATCTATCTCGGTGATTACCTGCGAGATAATAACGCTGCGACTGCGATATTGGGCAATGAGGTCGTATTGAGTCTTGAGCTCCTGTGCCTCCTCGAAGCGTAACTCGGAGGCAAGACGCTGCATTTCGTCTCGCAGATGCACCATCAATTCGTGTGTCTCCCCTCGCAAAATCTGCTTAATATGCTCGATATATGTATTGTATTCCTCCGGCGAAATCTTGCCGACACAGCACCCGCGACATTTGTGTATATGATACTTTAGACATACACGTGCACGTCCTCGCTTGACAGATGCTTCAGTTATGGGAATACGGCATGTGCGTATGGGAAACATCTCACCCAATAAGCCGAGCACAGCTTTGGCCATAGCACCATTGGTGTACGGGCCAAAATACTTACTGCCGTTGCGCATATACTGACGTGTCAAAAACACGCGCGGATACAACTCGTTGGTCACGACTATCCACGGGTAAGACTTGTCGTCCTTGAGCAAGACATTGTACTTGGGTTTGTACTCCTTAATCATCGAATTTTCGAGATTGAGAGCATCCTGCTCCGTAGGCACCACGATATACGACATGTCCGCTATGGCATCTACAAGTATATTGGTGCGTAACGACTCGTGCGTGCGGTTGAAATACGATGACACACGCCGCTTCAGGTTCTTGGCCTTACCGACGTATATCACCTTCCCCTTAGCGTCATAGTACGTATACACGCCGGGGGTGTCCGGCAAAAAAGAAATTTTCTCCTTTAATTCGGGAGATTTTTCGTGCATAGCCATAAGTCAGTAATGCTGCGTAACCATACAAACCCGAAATCCAAACGCTCCCGAGACAAACCCGGGACAAGTTCACTCGGTTCTAAATAGTATTATAAGTTTGGAGGCTCCCCGCGAAAATACAGCAGGGAGTCTACCAATCAAAAGCGAGGTGACATTCGCGACACCGAGGGCACATGCGACACCGACAGGACGAAATATAATCGCCATATCGGCATCGCAGGCAAATCAATATACGATCAGCGAGGTCACCTCGGCATCGGCAGGCAAAGCCGCACGGCCATTGAGAGCGCTCAGCTCAATAATGAAATTGATGTAAACCTTTTTAGGATTCATGCTTTTCACCAGCTCATAAGCAGCAGCCATTGTACCGCCGGTGGCAAGCACGTCATCATGCAATACGACTACATCGTCCGGGCCGATGGCATCGCGATGCATCTCGATAACGTCCGTACCATACTCCTTTTTGTATTCGGCACGTATTGTGTCGGCGGGGAGCTTGCCCGGCTTACGTGCCGGTACAAATCCGGCGCCAAGTTCAAAGGCCAGAATACTGCCACCGATAAATCCGCGGCTCTCTATGCCTACAACCTTGGTGATGCCCTTATCGCGATACAGCTGGGAAAGATCCCATCCGATGACATGGAGGGCGCGGGGGTCCTTGAACACGGTGGTGAGGTCCTTGAAGAGTACTCCCTTTGTGGGGAAATCTTTGACGTCACGAATTTTTGATTTGATATATTCCATTTTTACGAATTATGGAGTGAATATATAGAATATGTGTTTAACTCAAACTAAGTTTTTAGAGAATCGAATCTATAGCCACAGTATCAGCCACTACTATAGTATCGGATGGTGCGACTATTTTCTCTCCTCTGCCGCAAGATGCAAGCATCGCGAATATAAAGACAAACTTTTTCATATTTACTATTATCAAAAACTTTCCGATTGTCATCAGAGCCCTACTATCATCAGAACGCTTTGATCAATTCGGCCTAAGTTTTATTTGCTTGTATATCGTCCGCACGATAGCGGAATCGTTATGTTTTTTTGTTATTCCCGCAAATTGTTCCACGTGAAACAATTTGCACTTAATTATTTGTAGATGTATATTTTAGAGCCGTGTTACACACGGCCCCCGTGACGGGTTATCGCCCCAACAAGAGCAGCAAGACATTGATGTCGCTCGGGCTGACACCTGGAATGCGAGACGCCTGACCTATGGTCGATGGACGATGCTTCTGCAGCTTTTGGCGTGCCTCGGTGGACAGGGCGTTGATGCCGGAATAATCATAATCCTCGGCGATGCGTATATCCTCAAGACGGCGAAGTTTGTCAACATTGAGTTGCTCGCGTTTGACATATCCTTCGTACTTGAGCAGCACTTCGGCTGCCTCAACAATTTCGTCGCGCCTATCCTTCGGGAGCGCGGTAATATATTCGTTCAGCTGCGGAATATACTGCGCAAGCATAGGTATGGAGAGTTGAGGTCTCAGCACCAAGTCCACAAGCCGGACACTTTGGCGCAAAGGAGCCGAGCCGACAGAAGCCAGCAAAGCCTCCACCTCCCCTGCCTTGACGGTAAGGGTACGTGCCAATTCGACAAGTCCGTCACGTGCCTCACGTTTCTGCTCGAGTACGCGCATGCGAACCACATCGGCAAGGCCGAGGCGGAAGGCAAGGGGTGTCAGTCGCATATCGGCGTCATCTTGGCGCAAGAGTATGCGATGTTCGGCACGCGAAGTGAACATTCGGTAAGGCTCGTCCACACCCTTAGTAATAAGGTCGTCAATAAGCACCCCGATATATGCCCGGTCGCGCGAAAGCACCAGAGGCTCACGGCCCAGCACGGCAAGAGCCGCGTTGGCGCCCGCTACGAGGCCCTGCCCCGCCGCCTCCTCATATCCGGTGGTGCCATTGATTTGGCCTGCAAAATACAGGCCGCCCACCGGCCGGGTTTCGAGGGTGTGGTGCAACTGCGTCGGGTCAAAATAGTCATACTCTATGGCATATCCCGGACGATAGATTTGCACGTCGCGCAGCGCCGGGATGGTCTGCATAGCGCGTATTTGTATATCTATGGGCAGCGAAGAGCTGAACCCGTTGAGGTAGTATTCCTGTGTATCCTCCCCCTCCGGCTCGAGGAAAAGCTGGTGCGAATCCTTGTCGGCAAAGGTGACAATCTTAGTCTCGATACTCGGACAATAGCGCGGTCCGATGCTTTGAATCTGTCCATTGAACAGCGGCGAGTCAGGTAGGCCCTCGCGCAGGATTTCGTGCGTACGCGCATTGGTATTGACGGTAAAACACGGACACTGGCGCAGCTCCCTATGGACATTCGGCATAAACGAAAATTTATGGAAATCCTCATCGCCGTATTGCGGCGTGGCCAATTCGAAATGTACGCTGCGGCCGTCTATGCGTACCGGAGTTCCCGTCTTCATGCGTCCGCAGACAAATCCGATATCGCGCAACTGTTCGGTTATGCCGCAACTGGCCGGCTCGCCGGCACGACCGCCCGGGACCATTGTACGACCTATATGCATCAGACCGTTGAGAAATGTGCCATTGGTAAGCACCACGGCACGAGCCGTGAACGTGGCGCCATTGAGCGTATGTACACCGGCAGCCCGACCGTCACGCAAAACAAGACGGTCCACGGCATCCTGCCACATATCCAGATTGGGCGCGTTCTCTAACGTCTTGCGCCACAGGGCACTGAAGCGCATGCGGTCGCTCTGTGAGCGCGGACTCCACACGGCCGGTCCTTTGCTCAAATTCAACATTCTGAACTGTATAGCAGAGCGGTCCGTGATGACACCCATCATACCGCCCAAAGCATCTATTTCTCTTACAATCTGGCCTTTTGCTATGCCTCCGACGGCAGGGTTGCAGCTCATCTGCGCAATCTTGTCCATATCCATGGTTACAAGCAACGTGCTACACCCCAAACGCGAAGCAGCTATAGCGGCCTCGCACCCGGCGTGTCCTGCGCCAACAACGATGACATCATATTCGAATTTCATAGCGTCCGAGCCGTAATTGTTAAACTGTATCTGCGATAACCGGTATTATCAGAAATATCAAATTTATCAGAAAAACCTAAAAACAAAAATGAATTACTCAACTGAATTTTTCGCCACTATAATGTCAGGCATCGAAGCGTAGAGCGCCAGCGCATTATTTTCGTGTCGTTCCATAATCTCACGTTCGCCGGGGCCTTTGTCATTAATGCCGCACAAGTGCAGCACTCCGTGCACGATGACACGCAGCAGTTCCTGCGAAAACTCAACGCCTATTTCGGCAGCGTTAGAAGCCACGGTATCCAACGAAATAAACATATCGCCCGAGATCACCCGTCCGTGACTATAGTCAAAAGTGATGATATCCGTATAATAGTCATGCTTGAGAAACTCCCTATTGACTTCGATAATTCGAGTATCATCACAAAAGACATAAGACAGCTCGTGGGCGACACGTCCGTGCGTCCCGGCCACCTCTACAAGCCAGGCCTCGACCTTGGCTCGATCGAAGTCCGGCATTGAGACGTTCTGTGTCATCCATTGAAAAGTAGCAGTCATATTGGCAAACATTTTTGCAATTAACCTACAAAGTTACGAATAATCACCGAAAGCGAAGGTAAAAATTCTGGTGAAAGCGCAAATAAGCACAAAAGACCAACAATTGGACTAAAAGTGAACAAATAACACTCCAAACGGTATAAACGACGACAAGTGTCAAATTCGGCCTAAAGACCTATCACATAGCAAATAAACGGATTTTTAGCCGAAAATTTGGCGCATAAAAATTTCTTTCGTGTACGGATGGACAGAAAAAACGATTTTTGAGGTTAAACAATGTTAAACAAAAGTGTACAACCAAGCCGATAGTGTTATCTTTGTAAATATAAAAAACAAGACCTATGGACGAGCGAACCACCATCCCCCAAGACGAAGCCGAGCAAATACCCGGCACCCATATTTCGGCGACCATCATAACAAACAACGAGGCCTCCATAATCAAGCGTTGCTTGAAATCCCTTGAAGGCATAGCCGATGAAATCATAGTCGTGGACTCCGGCAGTACCGACGGGACTCCGGACATTTGCCGCAAAGCCGGATGCCAAGTATACCAACGTCGATTCACCGGCTACGGAATACAACGCCAGTATGCCGCCTCCTTGTGCAAACACACCTACATTCTGGCCATAGATGCCGACGAGGTGTTGGACGACGAATTGCGTCAGACCATCATTAAGCTCAAAAAAGAAGGAATGACCCATCGCGTGTACGCCTTCAACATTATGGAATACTATTTCGGGCATAAAGTGCGCCATACCGGTCTGAAACGAAGCGGCATGATTCGTCTTTTCAACAAACGCTATGCCCAATGGAACCTACGCGATGTGCGCGAACAGGTCACCTTCCCCGAGTCGCTACGTCCCCAAAAACTCGAAGGTACCCTGTTACATTTCCGAGCCGTCAACTACTCGCAAATGCTGCTTAAAGAGCTGTCGCAGGCTCGTTTGCGTGCCGCCGCACTGGCAGCACGCTACAACAGGATCAGCCCGCTGCGTCCCCATATAACAGCCATCGCCACCTACTTTAAATACTACATCGAAAAAGGCGGATGGATGGACGGCCGCACAGGCGCAATGATAGCCCAAGGACGCGCCTACGGCACTTATATGGCCTGGAAAATTGCACGTAAAACTCTGCGCGAAAACGGATTATGCTAATAGCCGACATTCTGGCGCCCACACATAACGACAAAGCTCGAAAAGACCTACACGCCGCCGTCAACGCCACAGGCAATACAATCACAGCCATTGAGACGTCTGCGCCAAGTTTTGCCATATCCATGCAACTGGCCGGGGCGCTCAAAAGAAACCGTTATGACGCAGTCATCGTACACACCAACCGACAAGCCATAGCCGCAATCTCAGCTAAAATCATTGCTGAGAAATCCAATTCAGGATACGCAATCATCTACCAGCCAATGCGTTGCGAAAACACCCCTCGCAACATTCCTTCCGAAGTGATAGATAAAACCGCGCTTTGGATCTTTGAAGACGCGGCCATGCAACAACAATACACACGCCTTGGCGTGCATCCACAAAAAAGCGCAATACTCCCACCCACGTCCTTCGATACCGGACAGACGCCATCGACCATCACTCCGGCCGAATACGATGGGAACACTCCGCTTAACCTGCTTTGGCTTGGCGAAATAACCGACTACACACTGCTACGTAATGCCGTTGATGCCATACGCCAACTGCCCGAAGCGGCAATACGCTTCAATGTTTGCGGCACAGGCAAAGCACGGCATATCATGCCCATAGTGCGCAATGCGCGTGCCGACAATCACCATACATACATTTGGAAAGGCAACGAGTACGATGCCGAGCAAGAGCTCGCGCACGCCCATGTCATCATCGCCGAAAGGCCATATGTATCCGCCGTGCAGATAGACGGCATGCGCAGTGGAATTCCTGTATATGAAGCTGTTGACCCATCCGAACTCCGCGACAGTCTCACCTTGATTGTGGCCAATCCGGAGGCACTACACGCCGCCGGGGAAGCCGCCCGCCAAGCCTATCAAGACACTTACAACCCATTGTTTCACGTGAAACATCTTGTCGAATTAATCGCCGAGACAACAAAATGACAAAAGCTCGTATACCCAAAGTTCTCCTGCTGTCGCACGACTGCGACCTTGTATTATACCAGACCTTCAAAGCCTTGGACGACAATGGAAAAGCCGAGATAACCATAGCCGCGCCCGATGAAGCCGTGCTTCCCGTGGACTCGATGAAACGCGTGGCTATGCCCGCCATCAAATCCAAATTCTCGCTCAAGGCAATATGCGAACTGCGTCATGTCATCAAGGCTCTACGCCCCGACATCATCTTTGCCGTAAGCACCTCCGCCCTGTCCACAGCCATACAGGCCACGCGATGCATGCGCCACGCCCCCGCCATAGTCGGATACCGCGGCACACAGGCACGTGTACATCCATTCGACCCGACATACCGCATGGCTCTGCTCAACAAGCGAGTGGCACATATCGTATGCGAGACACCCGACATTTGTCAATACCTATCCGGATACATCCCGGCCGAAAAACTCTCGGGGCGTCCCAAACCATTTATGCGCCAATGGGTACAAAACGCCATGGCACACCCCGTTGCCATAGGCAAAGAAGGCGACCAAATCAAGATAGTATACATCGGCATCACCAAGGGGCGTCCTCATAAAGGGCTGCCCATACTGCTTAAAGCCGCCGAAATTCTGGCCGATGAAGGGCTTAAAATATCTTTGACAGTCGTCGGCGATGCCGAGCCGCACGATATCCAATCAGCACGCCAAGACATAGTAACATTCACCGGCAACCGACCCGATGCAATGCACTACCTGCCCGGCGCTGACGTCTTTGCCCTGCCATCGCTGCGCGATGCCTCGCCTCGTGTAATACGCGAAGCACAAGCCTGCGGCGTGCCTTGTGTGGTAAGCGACATCCCCGGCGCACGCGACCTCATCACAACAGGCAACGACCCCGGCGGCATACTCGTGCCTCCCGGCGATGCACAGGCTATGGCTCAAGCCATCAAAGACATAGCCCTCGATCCGGAAGTACGTGCACGCATGTCCGCCGCAGCATTGCGCAATATCGACGACAACTACGCCATGGCCGACTACGTGGAATATTTCGACAAACTATTCCGGAAAATTGCCGGACAATCCGGACTATGACAGCCACGTCCAAACGCATCGGGAAGAACAATTAAGCCGCAAATCCAAACAAATCTGCAAATACAGAAAACCCAACAACACATGTCCACAAGCATACACACCTTCGCCAAGACTTTGGCCAAAGCCTTGACGCCCCATCCCTTGAGCGGCCGCAGCGTAATGACATTGGCCGTAGCTACGTTATACTTCAAATTTCTGTTTTTCGACCTTATTTGGGCCTTAGACAGCACCTTCTCCGGCTTCCAGTTTCCCATAGGATACCTCACTAAATTAGCATTAGCGACGCTACTGGCGCTGCCATTGCTCCGAATACGCAGACGATGGTATATAGTGGCCGTCTACATCATTGTAGACCTGCTGCTCATCGCCAACCTGATGTACTTCCGCACCTACTTCACCATCATTCCCGCCGGAAGCTACCTTCTTGTTGGCAATCTTGCCGATTTCACCGACAGCGTCTGGGAATCGCTGCGCCGATCCGACATTGTATTCCCGCTGACGACACTCGCCACCATAGTAATACTATGCCGCACAGACCTGCGCAAAACGCTGAGCGACAGCGCAAAACGCCTCTTTCGACGTATGGCACTGTGGATGCTGGCAGTCCCCATAGCCATAGTACTGATATACGTTGCATGTCTGGGCGGATACAAAAAAGCCTACGACAAGCTGATGTACGATTACAGCACCTGCGGCGCCGCCGTATACACCATACCCGGAGCCATGGCCTACGAATGGATGCGCGGCACCGTAGAGCTGACACCGCAGCTGCGCGCCGAAATCAATCATTGGATAGCCACGCGGCCAGGCGCCAAACACACACCTGCACGACTAAAGCCCAAGGACAACGTTATAATCATCCTATGCGAGAGCCTCGAAAGCTGGGTGTTCGAGACCAGTGTCGAAGGCCAAGAATTGACGCCCAACATCAACGCCCTGCTGCGTGACAGCACCACATTATACGCGCCACACGTCTTGTCTCAGGTCAAAGGCGCACGCAGCATAGATGCACAACTAATACTACACACCGGGCTACTGCCCGTCGAATACGGGGCTTACTCCTACCGCTTCCCGCATAACACCTACCACAGCCTCGACAAGGCCTGGAAACAAAAATACGGCAACGATGCACGTGTGATGTCCTTCACCGTGGACAAAAAGACCGTATGGAACGTGGCCATTGTGGCACAAGACTTTGGATATGAAATTTACGACAAGCCCTACTTTGTACTCGACGTCAAAACCGGGCCGCGCGGACGCCTGGGTGACACTTCGTTCCTGCGCCAGAGTGCCCAAAAAATTGCCGACCCGTCAATGTGGCCGCCGCACGGACACACGATGCTGCAATGTGTCACCTACTCGGGACATACACCCTTCGTCATCCCTGACGAACTCAAGAAAGTTCATTTCAGCAACGCCATACCCGAACGTCTGCGCCATTACATGGAAGTGGCCAATTACACCGACCGTGCCATAGGCGACTTTGTTCGTCTACTCAAGGCTTCAGGACAATATGACAACACCACCATCATCATCACCGGCGATCACGAAGGTATAGGCGTCGACCGCGCCACTTTCATCAAAGACCCGGCCGTGGCCGCCTGGCTCTCGCCCGAGCAATACGTGCCACTGGTCGTACTCAACAGCCCGGTGTCAATGCGCTACGATGCCACTATGGGTCAAATAGACCTGTACCCCACCCTTCTCGATCTACTCGGCCTCGATGACTATGGATGGCGCGGTCTCGGACAAAGCATCCTCGACCCCGACAAACTGCCCTTTACCATCAACGCCCAAGGCAAATTTGTAGGCGACACCTCGGGCATCGACCGCGCCACGCTCGACCACCAGCGCCGAATGTACACCATCAGCGACCTGATAATCAGCTCAAACTATTTCAAACAATAGCAACGGGCAAAGACACTGTATGATGAAAGCCAAAATAATCATATCGCCACAATACAGCCACCTGGCGCCGCTGATAGACGCCATCGCCGCCAACGGCGTCCCCGTCGGCGCAACAGAAACATACCACGCACGCAACACCGTATACTCGCTGGACACAGACACCGGCATACGCCTAAGTATCAAGGATTTTCATACGCCATCCATCATTAATTCGCTGGTGTACACACACCTGCGACGCAGCAAAGCTCGGCGCTCCTACGAAAACGCCCGGCGTCTCATATCCATGGGCTTCGATACCCCCGACCCGGTGGCATACATCGAAATCCACAACGGGCCACTTCTCACACGCAGCTACTACATCTGCCGCCAAATCGATGAAGCAGAAGATTTGCGACTTTGGCACCTGCGCGATGCCGCGTCCATGTCCCCCATACTGGACGGCCTGGCACAATACATGGTGCGACTGCACCGCGCCGGAGTATACCACAAAGATTTTTCGCCCGGCAACATCCTGTACCGCAACGAAAATGGCGTGTACCGCTTCTATCTCATAGACATCAATCGAATGTCCTTCGGCGTCCATAGCCGCAAGCGTCTTATGGACAATTTCAGCCGCATAGACATCGAAAGCGCCGAGGCCACCGCCGACATTGCCCGGCGCTACGCACTTGCCGCCGGCATAAATCCCGAAGCGACAGCAGCACAGGCATTGGCGCGGCTGCAAGGCTACCTGCGCGGCAAGCGCCGGCACCACATGCTCAAAAGACTCTTCAAACCCTCAAAATAAGACACATGACAACACCGACAGTCACTCTGCACTGCAACAATACCGGCACGGACATCTCCGTAGCCCAAGGCTCATCCCTATACCAACTGGCCACGGAATTGCGGGACAATCTGGGCTTTGACCCGATATGCGTACGCGTCAACAACAAGACCGAACCGCTCTCCTACCGCATATACAACCCCAAGACCATCGAGATGCTGCCTCCCACGCACGATTCGGGCAATCGCGCCTACGTGCGTTCGCTGTGCATGATGCTGTACTGTGCCATACGCCGGCTATATCCCGGAGCCAAGCTCAAGATGATGCACAGCATCTCGCACGGATACTTCTGCCGCGTCATCGGCCTCGAAACCACCGAAGATACAGTCCGCGCCATCGAAGCCGAAATGCGCAGGCTGCACCAAGCCGACATACCCTTCGTGCTGCACGAAGCGCCCACCGCACAGGTCATCGAGATCTTCAAGGCTCAGGGGCTTGACGACAAAGTCCGACTGCTGACCACCATCCATGACCTCTATACCAAGTACTACACCCTCGGCGATATCGCCGACAGCTACTACGGATGTCTGGCCCCCTCGACCGGACATATAGGCGTATTTGCGCTCACCACATACAAAGACGGGATGCTGCTGCGCTCCCTCGACCCTTCCAACCCCACGCAGACGCCCGAGCCCATAGTACAGGACAAGATGTTCAAGGCCTTCACCGACTATCTTGACTTCAACCGCATACTCGGCGTAAGCAACGTGGGCGAGCTGAACCGCGTAGCCGCCGACGGACGCACACGCGACCTAATCAACGTCGCCGAAGCCCTCCACCAAAAATATATCAGCGCCATAGCCGATGAAATCACACGCCGCCACCGCCAAGGAGGCGCACGCATCATACTCATAGCCGGGCCTTCGTCCTCAGGCAAGACCACGACCACCAAACGCCTGGCCATACAACTGATGACCAATCTGTTGCGTCCGGTGATGATTTCGCTCGACAACTACTTTGTAGACCGCGCACACACACCGCGCGATGCCGACGGCGAGTACGACTACGAGTCGCTATACGCCCTGGATCTGGCCACCTTCAACAGCGACCTCCAGGACCTGCTTGACGGCAAAGAAGTCGGCCTCCCAACCTACGACTTCGCCACCGGAACACGCAAATACAAAGGCAACAAAATATCTCTGGGCGCCGACAGCGTCATACTCATCGAAGGCATACACGGGCTCAATCCCGAGCTGACGCCCTCCATAGCCGAAAGCGACAAATTTCGCATATATGTCTCGGCACTAACAACCCTCACCATCGATGACCACAACTGGGTGCCCACCACCGACAATCGTCTGCTGCGCCGCATAGTACGCGATTACAAATATCGTAACATCGGCGCCGCCGAAACTATACGCAGGTGGCCCAGCGTGCGCCGTGGCGAGGAAAAATGGATATTCCCATACCAGGAAAACGCCGATGCAACCTTCAACTCCTCACTGCTCTTCGAACTCGGCGTCATACGCCAATACGCCTGCGAGATACTCGGCGAAGTATCCTGCGACCAACCGGAGTACGCACAAGCATACCGTCTGCGCAAATTCCTGAGCTACTTCCCACAGATCGACAACCGCACACTGCCGCCTACATCGCTGCTGCGCGAGTTCCTCGGCGGGTCGTCCTTCCACTATTGAGCCGTGAGGCGGCATACCCGGCCGCTCAATGCCGACCACAGTCCGGGCACACCCAATCCGGCGACGCCCGCCCACGAAGGCAAAGACCCTGCCGGACAAACGCAATGTCCCAAAAAAAACGTACCTTTGGGTATGGAAAAACTACAGATAGCTTTTGACGGCAAACGCGCCGTGCGCAATTCCACCGGGCTGGGCAACTACAGCCGCTACGCAATCGAAGCGCTATCCGCGACCTATCCCGGCCACGATTACGCCGTGATGTCTCCCAGAGGCAGCGCCTCGCGCCTTGCCTCCGTCCTCGAGCGTCCGAACGTCAGCCTTGTCGAGCCGTCCAAAGCCATCGATCGACGTTTCGGTGCCCTTTGGCGCACCTTCGATATCACCGGTCAACTGGCCGACATGGGCGTAGACATCTACCACGGACTATCCAACGAACTGCCTCTTAACATTCGCCGCATCCCGTCGCTGGCCTCTGTGGTGACTATACACGACCTGATATGGCGGCGCTGTCCCAAGGACTACAAAGCCATGGACCGCGCCATCTACGACTACAAATATCGCCACAGCGCCATCAACGCCACGCGCATCATCGCCATCAGCCGCCGCACACGCGATGACTTAGTAAACGACTACGGCATCGACCCGGCCAAAATAGACATCGTATACCAAGGCGTCGATGCAACCTTTGTCCCTGCCGGCGAATACGACCGCATAGACATTCGCCGCCGCTACAACCTGCCCGAGCGCTACATCATCGGCGTAGGCACCATTCAAGCTCGCAAAAATCAGCTGCTGACCATGCAAGCCCTGGCCGCATTGGACAGCGACATCCATCTGGTACTTGTCGGCCGCCGCACCCCATATACTCGCGACATCGACCGATACGCCGCCGCGCATGGCCTGCAAGGCCGTCTGCACATCCTCGAAGGTATACCCTTTGCCGACCTTCCGGCGCTATACAGCGCCGCCACATGTGCCGCCTACCCCTCGCGCTACGAGGGCTTCGGACTGCCCGTGGTCGAGGCCCTGAGCTGCGGAACTCCGGTGGTTGCCGCCACCGGCAGTTGCCTCGAAGAAGCCGGCGGTCCCGGAGCAATGTACGTCGACCCCGAAGACCCCGAGGCCATGGCAGACGCATTGGCTCGGATATGCGGCGACAGCCGTTGGCGTCAATCCCTGGCCGACAGCGGACTGCGATACGTGCGGCGCTTCAACGCCGAGACATTTGCCCGGCAGACCATGGACTCATACCTCAAAGCCCTTGACGCCGTACGCCATCTATAGGCTACCATAAACCACTTACGCACACATGACAATGACGCAACAAGACAACGCAACACAAGAGAAGACACTGCTTATAGTCGGAGCCGGCGGATTTATCGGCGGATTTATAGCCCGACGCGCCCTCGAATTGGGCTATGACACCTGGGTGGGCGTACGCGCTTCCACCTCGCGACGCTACCTCGATGACCCACGCCTGCACTTCATCGTCCTCGATTACGACAGCCAAGAATCAGTGGCCGCTACCCTGGCCGCTCAAGCCCCCGGCGGACGATGGCAATACATCATCTGGAACCTCGGCGCCACCAAATGCGCCAACTTCATGGACTTCAACCGCATCAACTACCAATACTTCACCGATTTTGCGGAGGTGCTGCGCCGCGATGGCCGACTGCCGGACAAACTTCTGTATATGAGCTCGCTCAGCGCCCTCGGTCCCGCCGAAGAAGACTCCGGCCGCCCCTTGGACGACACAACCATTCCACAGCCCAATACCCGCTACGGTGTCTCCAAAATTAAGAGCGAGACCTACCTGGACACCCACCCCGATGTGCCGTGGATAGTCTTCCGCCCCACCGGCGTCTACGGGCCGCACGAAAAAGACTATCTGATGATGATCAAAAGCATAGACGCCCATTGGGACTTTGCCGTAGGATACAAGCGCCAAATGCTCACCTTCATATACGTGGACGATTTGGTACAGGCCATGTTCGATGCTATAGCAGCCCCCACCCAAAAGGTGCTGCACCACAAATATATCATCAGCGAAGATCGCTCATACTCGCAGAAAGAATTCCGCCAAATTGTGGCACGACATCTGCACCGTCGCGCCATCATCCCCATATGCCTGCCCATGTGGGCAGTGTATGCCGCCAGTGTTGTCGCCGAGAAAATAGGTGTGGCTCGCGGCAAGGCCTCCACGCTCAACCGCGACAAATTCAAGATTATGCGCCAACGCAATTGGACCTGCGACATCACGCCGGCACAACGAGACTTCGGATTTAAGCCGCAATTCTCGTTGGACCGTGGTATCGAAGCCACTGTGGCCGCATACCTCGAAGCAAAAAAACAATCCAAAAAGCACAAGAAATGAATGATACGCCACGACAACCGCGACCATGGTGGCTGACACTGTTGTGCCTATTCGTGGCCCTGTCCGGCATCGCCGGCCCCGTGCTGATACTTGCCTCCGCGACAGACAGCCCTTTGCGCCCGCTTATGTGGGCCTTCCCCGCATATACAGTCGCTACCGCCGTATGCGCATGGATATGCTGGGAACAGCGAAAAGAGACCGCATGGATACTTATTGCCGTAGCCATACTTGCAACAGTGGCAATAAGCATGGCCGCCACATTACAGCCAACTGCCATATACTCAGCGCGGTAGCCAAGCGCCGTCGAGCCGGCGAAAAAATTTTATCGTTTTTTTTAGCAAAAAATTTGGTGGGGAACGAAAAGAGCCGTAACTTTGCATCGCAAAAGCAAAACGGTCTGCCTTGCGAGAGACCGAAGTCGGCAGAGGTCGACGCCAAATTTTGAAATCGCAAGAAAGGAATTTTTCCACGGTGTGGTAGTTCAGCTGGTTAGAATACCTGCCTGTCACGCAGGGGGTCGCGGGTTCGAGTCCCGTCCATACCGCCAGAGGAGAGAGGAGAATGAGTAATCGTCTAATTGACTTCGGTCAGTTTCCGGCTACTCATTCTTTTCATATATACGCTCCACTAATACGCACACGCCGCCATGCCTGTCCTGATGGATAGGCACGCCCCAAAGCACCACAAAAGACAATGACCAAGCGAAACGAGCCTCTACATCTGCCGTCCTGCTACTGCGCGGGCATACACGAAGCCGGATGCGATGAAGCCGGCCGAGGATGCCTCGCCGGACCCGTATACGCGGCAGCCGTAATCCTGCCCGACGGCTTCACACACCCATGGCTCAACGACTCAAAACAGATGAGCGCCGCACGCCGCACGGCCCTGCGCGATGTCATCTTGTCCGAAGCCATAGCCTACGGCATAGGCGTGGTGGACAACACCGAAATCGACCGCATCAACATCCTGCGTGCCTCCATTCTGGCAATGCATCGCGCTCTGGACGCCCTGTCCATAGCTCCCGGCGCCGTTATCATCGATGGCAACCGCTTCACACCCTGGCGCGATGTCCCGTGGCAAACCTTCGTCAAAGGCGACGGACGTTTCGGAAATATCGCCGCCGCCTCCGTGCTGGCCAAGACCGGCCGTGACGCCTTTATGGACGAGGCCGCACAGCGCTACCCCATGTATCACTGGGACTCGAACAAAGGATATCCCACCGCCGACCACCGCGATGCCATCGCCCGATTCGGACCTTCGCCATTACACCGTATGACCTTCCGTCTGCTCCCCGACCCCACCCTCCCGGGGCTGTAGAATTCGGCACAAAACACACGGGCAAGAATTCTGCGGCACAAGTGCCGAAATATTTTTGGAGACACGTGTCACAAACCGCTACCCTATCCGTCATATATGTGGACAACGACACAAAACAAATAAACAAATGAACAGCCGAACACCCACACTCATCATAGGGCTTGGACTGGCTTCCTTGGCAGTCATAGCTGCAGAAACACCCAGTCAAAGCAACCGACAAAATTCCACCCCCGTACTACGTACCACACAGGAAACCGTAGGAATTCTGCTCAACGGCTCAAACCGAGAAGGAATATTGTGGCACGTGTCACCCGAAACAAACCCAGACATCTTTGACACCTCGGCAGGCACAATATCTTTTGCATCCGACATCGACACCGTAACCTTGGAGGTAAAAGAATGGCAATCGGCATCGCTGGACATCCTGACCGCCAATGGCGACACGGCACATGTGCTTGTCAAGCGCTCTGCCGCCGACCCCTATACCAATCCCAACCCCGAGTTGCTGAAAATCGCGCCCTCCGGGCTGCTGTCGCGGCAGCAAGTCCAATTTGACATCGACGCGCTCATATACACCATAGATCAGGTGCATCCCGACATCTTCTCGACATGTCGCCAAGCCGACTTGATGCGTGCCGTCAATGCCGCAAAGAAATCCCTACCCGACTCGTTGACCATCACCGAGGCATACAAAGTTATGGCTCCGTTAGTGGCTATGATCGGCGACGGACACACCAATCTTTTCTTCCCGGGTCAGCAAGTATTTGTCAACGCCAAGGCGCTGCATATGCCGGTGTACATGGATGTCGCTTCCGACGGCACAATCACCTGCCAATCAAGCCTTGACTCCATAATACCGCGCGGTGCCAAGATTCTATCCGTCAACGGCATTCCGTCCTCCGAAATCATCGAATCGATGCTGCCCTACGTCAGCGGCGAGCGACGTCCGTTCCGTCTGGCACGCATCAACAACTCCTTCTCAGGCTTGTATTACACGCTATACAAAGCTGATAGCTACGATGTCGAGTACCTGCCGCAAGGAGCCAAGCGGCCAATGCGCCACACATTCGAGCCGGTAGACCTCACCGAAGCCAAACGCCGCTGCCCCACAAGAAAGAATGTATACAAAAAAGACTACTCATTCACCATCGACGAGACAAAAAATGTGGCCATCATGGACTTCCCCGCCTGCGAGGACGTAGACAATATCGAGGCCTTTGCCGACTCGATGTTCAGCACCCTGCGCCGAGAGCATATAGGCAATCTCATCATTGATGCGCGAGCCAATGGCGGCGGTAGTAATTACGTAGGCGACGTACTGCTGAAATACATCAGCCCCAAACCCTTCACCCAGATATCCAAAGGATTGATAAAGGTTACACCAACCACACTAAGGTTGCTTGGCTCATCTATGAGCTCCACCACGCTGACATACGGCGAGGCTGACTCGACCTGGTACAACACCCCCTATACGCGCGAACAGGGACACTATGACGGGCGTGTCATAGTGCTGTCCTCCAACGCCACATTCTCGGCCGGTGCGTCCTTTGTCTGGACCTTCAAGGAATGTGGCGCCGGGATGGTTATAGGCGAAGAAACCGGAGGCATGAACGTCTGCTACGGCGAGATACTGGGATATGCCCTACCCGTCTCCAAGATGGTCTGCGGCATCTCCTACAAACGTTTTTGGCAGATGAACGCCGAAGAAGACAACATACACGGCGCCATACCCGACATCGCCGTCAAAGCCGAAGACGCCCTCAACACAGCCTTACAATACATAAAGAAACACAAGCATACAACCGCCATCGACGGCAAATAAGCCAATCAAAACGAGAGACATTGCCAATCCGAGATAAGCGAACAAGCAGACATTTCGGAAGGCACACCCACCCGTGCAGACACCCCATACAGGATGCCTGCACGAGTTGTAATACCAACTTCTGCCCCTCCGAAGCAGCTCTTCGGGAGCGAACAAACCCATCTTTTAGATTTATTGGCATAGTTTGGCGGCGTTTTTGCCTGTACAAGAAGCTGACATCGCGAAAATTTCGTAAATTTGCATTTCAAATGCACCAATATACACACCGGGAGTCGGTAACGACACCCCACACCACCACACGAATATGCAATTAGATACAATCATAGCCCGGGAAGTTGTGGCAGCCGTCAAGGCACTATACGACATCGACACCACTGCCGACCAAGTACAGACCCAAGCCACACGCCGCGAATTCGAAGGTAATATCACTGTTGTGGTATTCCCGTATGTCAAAGCAGCGCGCAAGGCGCCCGAAGCCGTAGCCAACGAAATCGGCGCCTACCTTGCCGAGCACTCCGAGGCCGTGGCAGGATACAATGCCGTCAAGGGCTTCCTCAATATCGTCATAGCCCCCACATTCTGGGACAAAGTTCTGGCATCCATCGAAGCCACCCCGGACTTCGGTATCAAGGCCGCGACCGCAGACTCACCTCTGGTGATGATCGAATATTCGTCGCCCAACACCAATAAACCGCTGCACCTGGGACACGTACGCAACAACCTGCTGGGCTACTCGCTGGCCCAAATACTCAAGGCTTGCGGCAATCGCGTGGTCAAGACCAATATCGTCAACGACCGCGGCATACACATCTGCAAGTCCATGCTGGCTTGGCAGAAATGGGGCAATGGTGCCACCCCCGAAAGCACCGGCAAAAAAGGCGACCATCTTATCGGCGACTTCTATGTCCTCTTTGACAAACACTACAAGGAAGAAGTCAAGGCCCTGATAGAAAAAGGTATGAGCGAAGACGAGGCTAAAAACCAAGCTCCGCTGATGCTCGAAGCACGCGAAATGCTCCGCCGTTGGGAAGCCAAAGACCCCGAAGTACGCCGCTTGTGGAAGATGATGAACGACTGGGTATATGCCGGCTTTGACGAGACATATCGCCGCCTCGGCGTCGATTTCGACAAGATATATTACGAAAGCGACACCTACCTCGAAGGCAAAGAAAAAGTCCTCGAAGGCCTCGAAAAGGGCATAATGTATCGCCGCGAAGACGGCAGTGTCTGGGCCGACCTCACCGATGCCGGGCTGGACCACAAACTGCTGCTGCGCAGCGACGGAACCTCGGTATATATGACCCAAGACATAGGTACCGCCAAACTCCGCTATCAGGACTTCCCCATAGACAAAATGATATACGTCGTCGGCAACGAACAAAACTACCACTTCCAAGTACTGTCGCTGCTGCTTGACCGCCTCGGATTTGCCTGGGGCAAAGACCTCGTACACTTCAGCTACGGAATGGTCGAGCTGCCCGATGGCAAGATGAAGTCCCGCGAAGGCACCGTTGTCGATGCCGACGACCTGATGGCCGATATGGTGAATACCGCACGCGAAGTGGCACAACAGGCCGGCAAACTCGACGGCCTCAGCGAAGCCGACATCGATGCCATAGCCGAAACCGTCGGGATGGGCGCCCTCAAATACTACCTGCTCAAGGTAGACCCGCGCCGCAACATCACCTTCAACCCCAAAGAGTCTATCGATTTCAACGGCAATACCGGACCATTCATCCAATACGCCTACGCTCGCATCTGCTCGGTGCTGCGCAAGGCTGCCGATAAAGGTCTGTCCATAGGCGACTACAGCGCCGTAGTGCCCACCGAGAAGGAAGTATCACTGATACAACGCCTTGCTGACTTCCCCGATGTAGTAGCCGAAGCCGGACGATCGTATTCGCCCGCACTCATAGCCAATTACATCTACGAAGTAGTCAAGATGTACAATCAATTCTACCACGACCACACCATCCTGGGCGAAGAAGACCCCGCCGTACGCTCGCTGCGCCTCGAGCTGTCGCGCCAAAGCGCACGCGTAATACGCACAGCCACCGCGCTGCTGGGTATCAAGGTGCCCGAACGCATGTAAGCCCATTGCGACCATAATAGCACAATAGCCGTTATAGCCACCGTAGGCCATTGCCCTCATAATTTATTCCCATCATTTCTACAAAACCAATCTCCTAACATAAAACAGAAAAAAACAATGAACAACTACCCTCCCCAATTCAACGGTAACACCTATGGTACCACCACCCAAAGCACGGTGTACACCTCCTCCGTATCCTCGGTGATGAAACAAGTCTATGTGCGCATGACTCTGGCACTCGTAGTCACGGCATTCGTATCCCTGTTCTGCGCCAACTCACTCGGATACATGCTCTTCATTGCCCAGAACTCATGGGCCATGTGGGGCCTGGTTCTCGTCGAGCTCGGCTTGGTCATCGGCATCAGCGCCGGCATCAATAAGCTCAGCTCCACCACGGCCACCATTCTGTTCTTCCTCTTTGCCGTGGTCAACGGCATGATGCTTGCACCCATATTCATCGTATACACCGGCGTGTCCATCGCCAAGACATTCTTCATCACCGCCGGCACCTTCGGCGCCATGAGCGTCTACGGCTACTTCACCAGCAGAGACCTCAGCCGCATAGGCTCGTTCCTGTTCATGGCTCTCATCGGCCTCATCATCGCCAGCATCGTCAACATCTTTTTGAAGAGTTCCGGCCTTGAATGGGCCATCACCTTCGGCGGCGTACTCATCTTCGTCGGCCTCACCGCATGGGACACCCAGCAAATCAAGCGCATGGCACAGGAAGCACCATCGAGCTCCGTAGGCCGTCTGGCCACCCTCGGCGCCCTGAGCCTCTATCTTGACTTTATCAATATGTTCGTGTACCTGTTGCGCATCTTCGGAAACCGCAACTGACACCATCAGGCCACAATATGGCGCCATTAGGGGAAAACGGCCCCTAATGGCGCCGTTTTATGGGAACAACGTCCAATGACACAGAAAAACATCTACAAAGAACTGCTGCGACTCGGCGGCCCCATACTCGTGGGACAGCTGGGCATGATTGCCGTCGGCTTTGCCGACAATATCATGGTCGGCCACTACTCGACGGCCGCCTTGGCCTCAGCATCGTTTGTCAATAATGTGTTCAACGTTGCCATACTGGCCTGCATCGGCTTTACATACGGCATCACGCCCATAGTAGGCCGTCTCTTCGGCGCCGGGCGCACCGGAGACATCGGCGCAAGCGTACGCGTAGGCCTGCGCATCAACATCTTGTACTGTTTTATAATCATGGCCGTGATGACGATGCTATACTTCAATCTCGGCCTGTTGGGACAGCCCGAAGAACTGCTGCCACTCATACGCCCGTACTTTCTGATAAGCCTTGCCGGACTGCTTCCCATCACGGTGTTCAACGTCTTTGCGCAATGGAGCTACGCTGTGGGCAATTCAAAGATGCCCATGTGGATAATCCTGGCAACCAACGGCATGAATGTCCTGGGCAATTATGCCCTGATATACGGCAACTGGGGAATGCCCGAGCTCGGGCTTGTAGGCGCCGGTCTGAGCACCCTTGCGGCGCGCGTGGCAGCACCGGTGGCCATTCTGGCAATATTCTTCATGCGACGATGCAACGGAGCCTACGCACGCGGATTTCGCCGCATCGATGGTCCACATGAAGAACCTCGGAGTTCAATGGTATGGCGCACATCCTTCCCGGTGTCCATACAAATGTCTCTCGAGACAAGCGCCTTCTCCGGCGCGGCAGTGATGGCCGGATGGCTTGGCGCCATAGACCTCGCCGCATTCCAAATCATTGTAATTGTGGGCACACTCGGCTTCTGCATCTATTACTCACTCGGAGCGGCCATAGCGGCCAAGGTCGCCGTAGCCTCAGGCATCGGCGCCGAAGCCAACGCGCATATGCGGCGCATCGCCTCGGCGGGATACCGCATCATGCTTGCGCTCATGACATTGTCATCCATAGTTTTTGCCCTTTGGGGTAAAGACATTATGGGCGCATTCAGCAACGACCCAACCGTGGTCGCCGCCGCAGGCATGCTTATTGTTCCACTGCTGCTGTACCAGCTCGGAGACGCCACACAGATTACCTTTGCAAACGCCCTGCGCGGCACCGGGCACGTCCTGCCCATGCTATGGATAGCCTTTTTCTGCTACCTCGTCCTCGGACTGCCCTCAACGTACCTTCTGGCCTTCACCGCCGGACTTGGATTGTGGGGCATCGTCCTCAGCTTCTCAATCAGCCTTTTTTCGGCCGGTGTACTGTTTCTGGCTTATTTTGTGAGGGCTACCGGAAATCGAAGTTCCAAGCGCTCTCAGAACCATTGACGCATGCGGTGCACCGCCGCGCTTATTGCCAGCGTGATTGCCGCCGCAGCCACAAGTGCAGCGCCATAGGACAATTCGAAAGACAGGTGCGGCGCAAGACGATGCATACCGGCGATAACCGGGACATGCAGCAGAAAAATTTCCATGGAAATGCTACCCAAATAGGATAGGGGGCGCGAAGCCATCGCGCGCACCCCTGCCAAAGCCTTGCCATCGGTGAGCGCAAAGACACAAATAACGACAGCGATCGGCAACCAAAAGATGGCGCCGAGCTGCCAAGGCAAACCAACGCAGGCATACACAGGCACCAATGCCGCCACGAGCGCCATAGAAGCCGCCTGCAGCGCAAAGATGGCGCCGGATGACAAATTCCCCATCCTCGCCCGCAAGACGCCGCAGAAGCGAAATATAACCATCCCCAAGAAAAAGTCCCACACGCGCGCCGGAGGGAAGATATACAGCCACCGCGTGGCGGTATCCTTGTCCGCCCCGGCAGCAGCGGTCACAACGTATGCCGCAACCATAAGCGCGAAGCCGACCACGACCGTGGCCGCAAGAGTACGCAAACGCATGGTCGCCACGCGGCGTGCCAACCACGGAAACAAGAAGTACAGAAACACAAGAGTCGACAGAAACCACGCCGGCCCGTTGGTCTCAAAATAGGCCTCCGAAGTCCAGCTTTGGAGCAGCAACGCCGATAGGATATCAGCCGTTGTGTCGGCAAAAGCCCACGGCATGGTCACAAAAGCCACGGCAAGCGCTACCAAATGCATGGGATAGATGCGCCACAAGCGTCGCCGCATAAATCGTGCAAGGTTCAGCGAGCCGGACGCCGCACGCGCCCCATAGCCGCTCATAAGCCCATATCCGCTGAGCGCAAAAAAGAATGCAACGCCACAGTCGCCGCCAAAGTCAAAGGCGCCGATACCGCTCCATTCGAAGTGCGACATAAAGACCAACGCCACGAATACGAAGCGTAATCCTCCAAAACTGTATATTGCTTGCCGTTGCATACGTCGGTGGTGGGGAAACCGGAGGCGAGGGTGGGTGAGAGTGATATGGGAGCTATGGGAAAATGAGAGCTATGGCATTGTTCCCATTATTCCCATCATACTTGCCCTTGAAAAAAAGCGGGGCAGGGGCTTCGGTGCCCTCTGCCCCGCAAGGGTTGTCGCTTTTGAATTATTCCAACCCTTTAAGAGTGTTCACACGTGCGTCAGACGGTGAGAATTTCTTTTTCTTTGGCCGCAAAGATTTCGTCAATCTTTTTCATAAAGCGGTCGTGGATTTTCTGAGCCTCTGTCTCGGCGTCTTTCTCGACATCCTCGGGCATGCCTTGTTTGACGGCCTTTTTGAGGCCTTCGATAGCATCGCGGCGGGCGTTACGTACGCTTACCTTGGCTTGCTCGACTTCGCCTTTGCACTGCTTGACAAGCTGTTTACGGCGCTCTTCGGTCAGCGGCGGGATGCAGATGCGTATCACCTCGCCATTGTTTTCGGGCATGATGCCGAGGTCGCTGTTGATTATTGCACGTTCGATTTCCTTGAACATATTTTTCTCCCAAGGAGTGATAGCGATGGTACGTGCATCCGGAGTTGTGATATTGGAGACATTGCTCAAGGGTACGGCGCTACCGTAGTAGTCTACGCGAATGCCTTCGAGAATCTTGGGGTTGGCACGTCCGGCGCGGATGCGTGCCAGGGTTTCTTCGAGATAAGCCACCGACAGTTCCATCTTCTCGGAAGCCGGGGTGAGGTATGTCTTAGGGTCTGTCATTGTTGTATGTTTTTGGTGGTTTGTATTGTCAGGTAGATGTTGTCCCACTCAGTATACAAGCGTGCCCACGGCGGTGTCACCTTCCACGGCGAGAGCTAAGTTGCCCGGGACGTCCATATTGAATACAATAATCGGCATACGGTTTTCCTTGCACATTGCAGTCGCCGTAAGGTCCATCACACGCAGGCCTCGGGTATAAACCTCATCATAAGTAATGCGGTCGAAGCGTGTGGCCGTGGGATCTTTTTCCGGGTCGGCGGTATATACGCCGTCCACGCGCGTGCCCTTGAGCATCACATCGGCGGCAATTTCGACAGCACGCAGAGCCGCGCCCGTGTCGGTGGTAAAGAAGGGATTACCGGTGCCGCCGGCAAGTATAGCGACCTTGCCGCGGTTGAGCGCCTCGACGGCGGCGCGGCTGCTGTAATATGCTCCCACGGGGTACATATTGGTGGCCGTAAATACGCGTGCCGGGCACCCTATGCTCTCGAGAGCGCTGCGCAATGCCAGCGAATTGATGACCGTAGCCAACATTCCCATCTGGTCACCGGTAACACGATCGAAGCCACGTGTGGCGCCGGACAATCCGCGGAATATGTTGCCGCCACCGATGACTATAGCCACCTGTACGCCGCTGTCAACCACGGACTTAATCTGGTGAACATAACTCTGGAGTACATTGGTGTCGATACCCGTGCCGGCCGGTCCGGCGAGACTTTCGCCGCTAAGTTTCAAAAGTATCCTGTGGTATTTGGATTGCATATCCGTATGGTGTTATTAGGTGTGCAGTGTCTTTATGCTTTCTTTGTACTCGCAAAAGTAAACAAAATTCTTCGCCCGCGCAAATATTGCATTCTTTCCACCTACAATTCCACCTCGACCTGTTAGATGATAGCGTCCGGCCATACGCTGCATCAAGATGCGCCATGTCGATTCCAACCCGCCGGCCTTAACGCCTCGAGCCATCTGCAAAACAAGACAAACGCCAATATTAACATCCTCTAACACTTTCTCTCGTCTCAAATCTTCAATTGAGGTGTGAGATATATTATTGAATATAACCGTATTAGTATTATCTCTCTAATTTTTTCTCTATCATTATTGTGTTTTGTGGGTAGAGATAAGATAATACGTTGTCCAACGATTTGAACCGCGTCTTCCTATTATTCCATCCTCTTCCAAACCTAAGATCTGAGCTTTAACACGTTTCTCACTGATCTCTGACCCAATGCGCTCTTGAATATCTCCAATCCGAGCTTCTTTATAGAGTTTAAGATCCTCTATAATTAATTCTTTGAGCCTATAGTCCTCAATTCTCTTTAGAGACGTTTTGCCTCTAAACTCTGATTTTTGAAGAAGGGTTGAGTTTACACGATACTCCAATCCTCGGCTTCTGACATTGCAGCTTATAACAAGGCCCTGCCTGATTAAATGCTGTAGCCAAGGGCGTAATTCATCGGAGTTATTCAATTCCAAGAGCTTCTCCAGTTCTCTTGCTGTAACAGATTCATGCATGGCAATCAATCCAAGACATATTTTCTGTTTTTGCCTGAGTTGATAATTCCTGTCTGCGAAATCCATCAGTTCAAGAACTTTGCTACTCTGTATGCGACGGCACACCTTCACTGAGACAAAATCATTGCCCTCGTAAACAATGGGTACATTTTTGCCTTGTTGCAAAAGTATCTCATACATCTTATCGTAGCCCGAGCCCTCAATTTCTACATACTTGAGTGCCCGCATTAAGGCAGCAAAATTCGGATTTCTCTTTTTGGACTTATGGAGGATATTGTTAGGCGTCACTCCATAAGGAAGACGTCCGGGGTTGATAATCTCGAAATAGTCCGGATGGATATTGATAAATATATCGCCGGTTATGGCGTAGGAACGATGGATTTCGGCGTTACATATTAGCTCACGCACGACATCCTTATCATAAGCCATAACATTCTTACGGAATAATCCGTCACTAACTTCTTGGCTTTCATTCCAATCCGGTATGCTTTCCCAAACTTTTTCAATGATTTCATCCGGGCCATAGACAAAATCATCCCATGTCCATTTATTAATTTTCTCGCCGTATTCATCAAATTTAATACATTGGAGAGTAGGTGCATTGGAGATTCTTTGCCTTTGTAATTGCGAACCTAAAAAAGACACTCCAAGATATGTCATTAAGTCTTTATTCTCAACCAATAAGCCAAAATACCTGAGCAATTCCGTATCTGTTTTTTCCTTGACAAAATCGGAAACACGATTAGATGTTCTGAGCGAGTGCAGGATATAAGTCAGTCTTTTTGTGTCGCAGTCTGAAAGTGCATAATTTGAGACACGCAATTCCCAGCTATAACATCCTTTTTCTTCTGAAAGCCTATGTAAGTCTTCTCCGGTTATAGGTTCAGAATTATCTCCATTTCTCATAAAAACTTTGCCGTCACTTGTAGTGGCCATGACGACCGAGCGACGAATAAAGAGAAGTATTGTTTCTCCTCCGTTATCATATTTCTTCTTTTCGGCGGATATTTGGACTCCGTTAGTTTTCCCGTTAATATTGTTTACTAACATTGTCATCAACGAATCCTGGATTCTTTGGAGACAATCAGGAGTCTCCATGCCATCCTCAATACCAAACCCTAAAATCCCCCCCTTCGGCATTACTAAAGGCCACAACGTCTTTGACGATTTCCTTCCAGTCAATCTTCTTGGAAGCAATCGTCAGTAACGACTTTTTGTCATACAAAGAATTCTCCGTCATTTCTCTAATAAATTTGTGTATATAGTCTTACGTCATAGACCTAAGCATCTTTTCGATAATTATAATATCGTTAATCAACAAGCCGCATCTCTCTTATTAGTCGCTTGTCAATATCAGCAACGCTCTGACTTCAATCGATGCCCAACGCGGCGCCTAAGTCCTTGATAAAAATGAGATATAAACTAGTGCAAATTTACGAAAAAAATTTAACCGGGACTATTTTTCAGTGTGTAGGTTAAACGAACCTGAGCGTAGAGTCCACGGGCAAATGCATTATTACGAAAAGTGTTTGAATAAATCCGTCTCGGAGATGAAAAGTTGGGCTTATATGCCAAACAGCCTCTTGTATCTGCTTACAAGGTGTTACTTTGTTAACTTTGGCATATTGTAGGGTGACAAAAAAGCAGGCTCGGAAATAAATCCAAGCCTGCTCGGGAGTGGAGTATAGCGGACTCGAACCGCTTACCTCAACACTGCCAGTGTTGCGCTCTACCAGATGAGCTAATACCCCTCGTGTTTTGCAGTGCAAAGTTAGCGCCTTTTGGCTAATTGTCCAATATGGCGGCGCAAGAATTAACGTTTATTAATTATTTTTCTTCACAGTTTTGGCGCCGGTCTGATTGACCCGCCGAAACAGTGCGCCTATCTATAGCTAAGTAGTTACTTCGCGGTATCACGATTTTATCTTCCACGGCTATGCGCCTTGCGGTCGATTAATCTATAAAAACCCACCGAAAGACGTAATACTATCAGGCGCTTTGTGAAAAT
>ERZ1031078.28-NODE-28-length-42393-cov-24.216236_pt1 | contig 42393 bp, 38 predicted proteins | sample MGYA00518179_ERZ1031078 | MGnify/ENA primary metagenome ERZ1031078 (study PRJEB33719, sample SAMN04261274) | wastewater metagenome | biome: rural village; feature: human; material: feces | host: Homo sapiens | place: El Salvador | collected 2014-01-14 ... | reverse complement strand
CGCGGTCTCGACCTTGGCAAGGTCGCGCGTTACCAACTACGCCACTATCGCATATTTTATTACGTTCTCTCGAACACATTTAGTATATTAACAGACGAGGCGCCCGATGTCAACCTTATTTTAAATAATTTTTGTGTTTATATAAACAATTGCAAAAATTAGTTCATTGGAATGAAGTACTCTCCTTCTGCATAGGATTTATAGAACAAAACAGGGAGGGAAATCAATGAGCGCCAAAACCAAAATCGTTGTATTACATATGAAACGGATCGTGTTTGCAGGAGTGGCCGCCGGGCTTTGTCTGCTTATGCTGATCATCCTTTTTGCCACACTGCATGCCAAGTCAAACCCGGAGTCCGAATCGGTGCCGACCCTGTACACTCCCGGAGTCTATACTTCCTCCGTCATGATGGACCATAATGCGATGGATGTTCAGGTGGTCGTCGATGAGAACAACATCAAATCCATCTCTCTTGTCCATCTGGATGAAACCATGGAAACTATTATATCTTAAGATCGGAAGAGCGGTTCAGCAGGAATGCCGAGACCGATCTCGTATGCCGTCTTCTGCTTGAAAAAAAAAAGGATAAACGAATATCCTGTGCCGATTGCCATCCGCTCTTCCACATAATCGCAGATTTTTTTTTTTAATGATACGGCGACCACCGAGATCTACACTCTTTCCCTACACGACGCTCTTCCGATCTTAAGATATGCTGAAAGCATCTATCATTGGGGCAGCCTCTTCTACACTGCAATCCTTCAGGATAATACAGAACTCATCACCGCCATTTCTGGCAATAATGGAATTATCCGGAAAAGCCTGCACTAAGGATTGTGAAAGCTGCAATAGAACCTGATCACCGATAGTATGACCATAGACATCATTGATAAATTTAAAATTATCCACGTCAAGTAATATACCGACACAGTTTTTCTGCTTGTTTCCCTCCAGATACTCCTCCAGCTGCAAATTAAATCCGTTACGATTTAAGAGACCGGTCATAGAATCCGTCAGAGAGAGTCTGCGGAACTTTTTGCGTTGCTCGTCAACGAGCAGTATAGATATCGTAAGAACCTCCAGCAGTAAGATTATTGTAACATCACAGAATACTATCAGTCGTAAAAGTGTGTCATTCTTCCAGCCGCCGGTGGGCATGACTTCCAGCTTCCAGCTACAGCCTCCCAGAGTAAAATCATAAGAGACGGGATCCATCAGAGTCTCCTCCGACTGGTCTACCACGGTATATTCATCGGTCAGAGGGGAGAGGGTCTTCGATAGCCGGTATTGATAACCGAAACCGGATAAAGAATCAACAGAGTCCCTGAAAATTTCCGGAGCTTTGATGATAACAATAGTCAGTCCCCAAAAATAGGAATTGCCGTTTTCGTCTTGTAAAAAAACAGGATTGCGGATAGCAATGCCGTAACCTTCCTGCTTCAGTTCAAAAGGCCCGTGTATGACAAGCAGATCATGATCAATTCCATAATTGACGATCTCTCCGCGGTCTTTGTCGTGGATCAGATCTATTTTACCTGCTTCACTTCCTTCAGTGGAGTAGATATCTGTTACGACACCTCCGGGAGCCAGCTGGATACTTTGGACGTAATCTGCCATCATTCTGTCCGCAATGGTATCAAATTTGTCAATTCTGCCGTCCGCACTGATCAGAAGCTGCTCCAGTGTATCCGTGATGTTGATACCGGCATTGAGATCTGCGATCATGCTATCACCGTAGGTTACAGCATTCAGTTCCGCAAGAGTGCGGAGATGCCTGGAGTCGGACAGCTGTACCGCATGAGCGATCATATATAAGACGATGCTGCTGATAAGAAGTACCCATAACGGCAGCAGCCATTTGGTATGAGAAAATTTGATTTTATTTCGTGTCATAGTGCTATGCTTCCTTCGTATGTGTCGGCAAAATGATTTAAATCTAATTATAGCATTTTGACGTTTTTTTGTATAGACATGAGAAGATATTTCATTCTGCTTCGGTCCGTGCTAAACATGTGCCACTGGCACATGGCACCCTACCCTCTACTCGCATGCATAAAAAATTATTGGGAATATCAGCTGGACAAGGAGAAGGGCAATAAGGTAATATATTATTGCATGCCGGAACGGAAAAGGAGGATTCCTCCGACGGAAGGAATCCTCTGCGGAATGGAGATTAGTATGGAATATATATCAGATGCACAGGCAAAACAGATGATCTTAGAGGTAGGCCGCAGAATGTATCAGGGCGGCTTTGTGGCAGCGAACGACGGAAATATCTCCTGTAAAGTCGGAGATAATGAGATCTGGGCAACACCAACGGGAGTTTCTAAGGGATTTATGACAGAGGACATGCTGGTAAAGCTGGATCTGGACGGGAATGTGTTGGAGGGAACGCACAAGCCTTCCAGCGAGATCAAGATGCACCTCAGAGTATTCAAAGAGAACCCGAAAGTACAAGGCGTGGTACATGCACATCCTCTGACGGCGACGGCGTTTGCCTGTGCGGGCATCAGTCTGGAAGAACCGGTGCTGATGGAAGGGGTACTGTCCTTAGGCTGTGTGCCGTTAGTACATTTTGCGCTGCCGGGCACAGAGGAAGTGCCGGAAGCGGTGGCACCCTACTGCCGGGAATACAATGCTGTACTGTTAGCAAACCATGGCGCGCTGACCTGGGGAGATAACCTCATGCAGGCATATTACCGCATGGAGACCACGGAATATTATGCGAAGATCCTGATGATGAACAACTTTATCTTAGGGAAGAAGACGTTGCTGTCCCAGGGACAGATCGACGATATTATCAAGATCCGTGCAGGATGGGGCATCACCACGGGCGGCAGACCCATCGGACCGGAAGGAGCGCAGAATCTGGAGGATATCTGTATTTCCCAGAAGAGGTGATTTGTTTTTCCGGACACAGTAGCGCGATAGCACGAATTCGTAAGCTTATAATAGAAGGTCATGTTAGAGACTTTTGCGAAAGCAGTCTCCAACAGGGCCTTCTTTTTGTGCTTTATTTGTGTAATTGCATAGACGTAAGCAGGGGGAAAAGCTCCTATAGGACACAGATTTTTCACAGAGTGAACACTTTTTCAATACAAAATCCAACTATACTTGAGAAAACAATGGAATTTGGACGGAATAGCAATCGGAGGTTCGCCGTGAAGAACAAAGAGATCAAACAGATAATTTTTTCCCGAAAGAAAAACAAAAAATGGATCATCATTGCGCTGGTACTGGTACTTACGTTGGGCGGCGGTTCTGTGGCAGCAGTGGTGATATTACATAGAAACGGCAATCGATCAGAATTTTCCATGCCGGGGAATATGTCGGGATTGACCTTCACGGAGGATATGACTGCTGCGTCAGGTGTTACCAATGTCGGTATCACGGAGGCGAGCTTTGACGTGGAAAATATGACGACAGAGTTAGAGATTGAGGAAGTCTATGCGGTCTCCGGGGAGGAGGTAACGGCAGGAGATAAGATTTTAAAGCTTACGGAGGACAGTGTGGAGGAAGCCAGAAAGGAACTGGAGAGAGCGCTGGAAGATGCGGAGCTTGCGTATCGCACCGGAGCTATCGAATATGAGCAGAACCTGATCACAGCGGAGTATACGAGAGACAGTGCCATTCTCACCGGACAACAGGCTAAGGAAGTCTATGATGAGACGGTAGCAAGTCTGCAGAGTGCTGTGGCCAGGGCGGAAGAGGAATTGCAGGATGCCGAGGATGACATAGCGGAATATGAGTCTTACGTTAATGACGGTTCCTATAAGAGTTATTTCAAGGTAGATGAATATCAGGCAATCTATGATGAGAACTTGAAAGCCCTGACGGATAAACTGGATGAGTGGGGAATTGGCTGGTCCCAGATCACCGGCGGGTCAGCCGGATCTGTGCAAGCAGGTGGAACTGCAGGCAATGTGCTGGGTAGCAGTGGACAGGACAGCAATTCCTCGAATGTGAAAACTTTGGCATCTCTCTACAACATTTTAGAACAGAACCTGAAGGATCTGGAAGAGGCACAGGAAAAATATGAGGATGCAGTCACCAATGCTTCTTTTAACTTACAGACATTGCAGTTAAAGCTTCCCAGCCTTCAGCAGGCAGTCACGGAGGCAAAGGAAAATTATGAGATCCAGCTGGCGCAGGCAAAGTTGACCTATGAGACTTCCCTGTCCGGCGCAGAACGGGCAGAGAGCGATTATAATACTACGGTGGAAAAAGCTAAGTCCGATCTGGCAGCTCTGAAAAGTACTTATGAAGATGCCAAAGAGAATCTGGAACGGTTTGAAAGCAGTGTGGGAGACGGATATTTCTATGCCTCAGAGGATGGAACGATCCTGCGGACCATGGTGCGGCCGGAGCAGACGCTGACTTCCGATGCAGTCGTATTCGTCTACAGCAATCCGAAGGAGCTGACGGTCACCGTATCGGTAGATCAGTCGGATATTGCAAAACTGACTGTAGGCGACAGTGCTTATGTGCAGTCCTCCGCAGGCAGCGGATATACCGGTGTGATCACAGCCATCGATCCGGTATCCTCGTCTGACAGCCGTACAAGTGTCATATACAGCGTGACGGTACAGATCAACGTGGAAGATGAGGAGGACAGCTTAAGTGCCAACGAATCCGTCACCGTAGTCTTCGGCATGACGGAGGAAGAGATCAAGCAGTTACAGCAGAGACAGAGCATGCAGGGAGGACAGACACAGTCATGAAATTAAAAAGACCACATTTTGAAAAACTGAAATCCCTCACGAAGAAGCAGAAAAAGTTGATCCTGGCGGGGATCGCACTGCTTCTGCTGATCCTGGCAGCCTGTTATACCGTGTTCATTGCACCGTTACTTCAGAAAGAACAGTGGATCTACAAAGAAGAGACGGTGGAGCGTGGTACTTTAAAGGTAGGTGTGACGGAGAGCGGCTCTCTGGACTACAACACAAAATCCATAGATTACGATCTGGATCTGGACGTCAGTGATGATGACGGGGATGACAGCGACGAGGATGACGATGATACCGTACAGAAATATCTGAAGATAGAGGAGATCTACGCCGCCAGCGGGCAGCGTGTCACCGAAGGTGAGGAACTTCTGAAATTCACGGAAGACAGCGTGGAGGCAGTTCGGGCACTGTTGCAGAATGCGGTAGTGGAGGCGCAGGCAGACTATGCGGAGGCAGAGAGTACTTATGAATTGTCCCTGCTGGAAGCACAGACCGACTACGATACCCAGAAGATCAGTGCTTCCTATGCGGCATCCATCCGCAATACTTCCGGGACCAGCGTGACGAACAATGTGGCGTCTATGCAGGTGCAGCTGGAGCAGAAGCAGGCGAATACCGCATCTTTGCAGGAGAAACTGACGCAAGCACAGGAAGATTATCAGGATGCGTTGGAGACCTACGAAGAGGCAAAGGAAGGCTATGAAGGTGTCGGAACCGATAATACAGTGAATTTCATGACGATCCAGAACGGTTATCTCAGCGCACGAACAAAATATCTACAGGCAAAATCAGCATTGACACAGGCAGAAACTGCGGTAACAGATAATGAAAATGCCATCACTGAACTTACCAACCAGCTGGCGGCAGCACAGGCAAAGCAAAAAATCGACAAGCTGGATACAGAAGAGACCTATCAGGAAGCGGTGATCACCGGGCAGAATGCCCAGACCACCTACAATGCTACCGTGGAAGATCTGAAGGAGACCTTACAGGAAGCGGAAGAGACGAAAGAAAAACGGGAAGAACAGTTACAGGCCTTTGAAGCTTTCATCGGAAGTGATGGTATTCTCTATGCCACAGAAGATGGTGTGATCACAGAGGTCAGCTACGAAGCGGGAGACCGCCTGACGACGACAGGAGCTCTGTTTTCCTATGCAACGTCGGATGACATGAGAATCTCCGTGGATGTGACCCAGGAGGATATTGTGGACCTGAAGGTTGGAGATGCGGTAGATATCACCTTTACGGCATACCCGGAGGATTCCTATACCGGAAGCATTCTTTCCATCAATACCACGGCTACTTCCGATTACAGCAACACGGTAAGCTACACTGTGGAGATCAGCGTGGAAGGTGAACTGGAGCAGCTCTACGGCGGCATGACGGCAGATGTGATCTTCGTTACCGAAGAAAAGGAAGATGTCCTCTATGTATCCCGTAAGGCGATCGTAGAAGAGAACGGCCAGACCTATGTATATCGCAAGACAGCACTGGGAGGTAAGGAACTGGCGGAGGTAGAGACCGGTATCACCAACGGTGTAGACATTGAGATCCTGTCAGGACTGGAAGAGGGCGATACCATCTACCTGGCAAGTAAAGTCAGTTCCGAGGCAGAAGTCAAGAGTACGGAGGAGACTGCCGATTCCGGCAGCAGTTCTGATACCGCAATCGGCAGTGATACGGAGTTCGAGATATCGGAGGATATGCAGATGCCGGGAGGCGGTGACATGCCCCAAGGTGGTCCCGGAGGCAGCGGTTCCGGCAGCTTCGGCGGCGGAATGCCGGGAGGTCCCGGAGGACAATAAATCAGGCTGATGGAGCAAATGTTGAGAAGCAGACAGGAATGATTGGGAACAGTTATGAAGCAGAATGAAAATGGGAAAAAGATCAAGGAAACTATAAAAAATCGGATGAGCCGGATCGGATCGTGGAAAAGCTGGTCGAAAAGGCGCAAGCTCACCACAGGTATCTGTGGTGTCTGCGTAATTGCCGTAGTGGCATGTGCTACCAGATTTTCCGGTGGTTCCGATACGGAAGTCATCTATAAAGAGACCACCGTAAAATACGGGACACTGGTCAAAGGTGTGACGGAGAGTGGTTCCGTGGACATCGGTACGGTAGATCAGACCTTTGATCTGGATATGAGTGCCCTGCAGAGAACTGATACTTCCGGCAGCAGTTCCTCCGGCAGCTCCTCCGGTAGTACTGCTGGCAGCAGCTCTGGTACCGGTGGTTTTGGCGGCATGAGTGCTTCCGGCGGCAGAGCCCAGGGAGGCTTAGACATGTTTGGTCAGATCTTCAATATGGGCGGCAGCAGCTCCGGTAGCAACGGTGGCGATTCTACCCTGACCGTGGCGGAGGTAGTGGTCTCCGTAGGGCAGCAGGTGTCCGAGGGAGATCCCCTATACCTGCTGGAAGAAGACAGTGTCTCAGACCTGGAAGCTGAACTGCAGTCTAACGTTGAGAAAGCAAAAGCGGATCTGGAGGCGGTGGAAGCCGACCAGACCCTGTCAAAACAACAGGCAAAATACACTTATGACAGCAGCACTGCTTACGGCAGTTATATTGATACCGAGTACAGTACTACATTGCAGGAGCTTCAGAATACGGTAGATTCTGCGGAGAGCACGCTGGAGCAGGCGAAGAGCAGCCTGGAAGATTACCGGGCACAGCTGGAGGAGGTAACGGCAGCCTATGAGGATGCGGCACAGGTATTGTCGAACTGTAAATACAGCCTGAACAGTACGGACGCAGCAGATGATACTTACGGATATGTCTATTATGCGCAGCTGACGGAGCAGGCACAGTCCACGGCAGATTCCCTGGAGCAGCAGAAGGAAGAGCTGGAACAGAGAGTAGAGCAGGCGGAGGAAAATGTAACCACAGCCGAGACCGCTTATAATAAAGCAAAACGGGAACTGGAGCAGGGGAAGCTGACCGCAGCTGAGACCCAAAAACTGCGGACGCTGGCTTACAATACCGCACAGGAGACCTATGACATTGCACTGGGGTATCTTGCGCAGGAATTGTCCGATCAGCAGGAAACCTATAATGAGACACTGGAAAAATGGAATGAGTTCAGCACTTATATCGATGGTAATGCAGTATGTGCAAGATACAACGGCGTCATCACCGGCGTGGAGCTGGAGGCCGGAGACAAGATCAGTACCGGAACCTCTCTGGTTACCTTATACGATATGGACGAAGTGACCATGACGGTAACAGTGGATGAAGATGACATGACGGATATCTCTCTGGGATCTGCGGCGAATATTGCATTGACGGCATATCCGGAAGATATCTTTACGGCAAAGGTGACGGCTATCGGAGATGCGACATCGGATTCCAGTGGAAACATAACTTATGACGTAACTGTCACATTAGAAGGGGATGTCTCCGGACTGTTCCAGGGCATGACAGGAGATGTAACTTTCGTTACAAAACAAACGGAAGAAGTGCTGTATGTCTCACGCAGAGCCATTATCACAGAGGATGACAAGACTTATGTAAAAGTGAAGACTGCAGAGGGCAGTATTGTGAAAAAGGAAATAACGACAGGAATGTCAGATGGTTCTAATGTGGAGATCTCCGGAGATATTGCAGAAGGAGATACCGTATTGATCGAAAGCAGCATTACGAGGTAGAACGGAGACCTGTGGGAAAGTAAGGTCAATGGAAGGGAAGAAGTAGAATATGAGATTATCCGAAATATTGCGTCTGGTGTGGTTGAACCTGTCACAGAATAAATTCAAAGTGATCCTGACTTCCATCGGTATCGTTGTGGGATCCGCTACCATAATGTTGGTGCTGGCGATAGGTACCGGTGGAAAAGAAGAGGTGGCGGAGCAGTTCAAGAACCTGAATGCCGGGGCAATTGATATTACCTGTGACAGCAGTGATAGCGGCGGTTTTAGCTTTGAAATGCCGGGCGGTGGAGGAAGCGTTACCGTCACCAATATGGGCGGAGGTCCCAGAGGAGGTTCCGGCGGCGGTACGTCTGGTGGTCCCGGCGGAGGCATGGATTTCGGCGGTTTTTTCGGATTCGGACAGGAGGAAGAGAGCGAAGCCGTGACATTGACCAGTGAAGACTGTGATGATCTGGCGACTTTTGTATCGGGAATCTCTGCAACTACGATCTCTTATTCCACTACAGCATCGGTGGAGGGAGGCGATATGACCTCTGCTTCCTATTACACCATTGCCGGTGTGGAGGACAATTATGCCACTATCAGTAATCTGGAAATGGCCATCGGGGATTTCCTCACAGAAGAAAACAATGAGAGCAAGGAAAAGGTGTGCGTACTGGGTGCTACCGCGGCAAAGGAAATTTTCGGCAGCGCCTACGATGCCTATGACGGTACAGTCTATATTGATGGCCGGCCCTATATAGTGTCAGGGGTATTATCCGAGATGGGAACTGTGGCATCCGGCATCAGCCCGGATACGGCGATCTATGTACCTTACGAAACCGGCATCAAATACATTACCGGTACGAATATCAGTCCAACCATCACGGTCATTGCGGAGGATGTGAATCAGGTGAATACTGTAATGACGGATGTGGAGAGTACCTTAAAAGAAAGCTATCCCAACACCACATTTACCATCAGCGATGCCGGAAGCAAGATGGAGGCAGCTTTCGCTTCCAATGAGACTTTGACATTACTGCTGATCTCCATGGCAGTGATCGTATTTATTGTCGGCGGTATCGGTATTATGAACGTGCTGTTTGTATCCATCAAGGAGCGTACCAACGAGATCGGTATTTTGAAAGCGCTGGGCTGTTCCCGGAAGGATGTCCTGTTGGAGTTTTTATTAGAAGCAAGCTTTACCAGTCTGGTAGGAGCCGTACTGGGGGTGCTGGTGGCTCTTGGAATTACGCCATTCGTGCAGCTGTTCAACGTGAGAGTGTCCCTGTCGGTACAGGGTGCAGTATTGTCGCTGTTGTTTGGTGTCCTCACCGGAAGCATCTTCGGCTTCTATCCGGCATATAAGGCATCGAGACTGATCCCCGTAGAAGCTTTAAATCAGGAGTAGTGCGAAAGGCGTAAGGATTATGATGGAAAACGCAATGATCACCATGAAAAATATAAATAAAGGCTATATGCTGGGAGAGGAACGTCTGCCGATCCTGAAGGACATCAATTTTCAGGTAAATAAGGGAGAATATGTGGCAATCTTAGGCCCATCCGGTTCCGGTAAGACTACGTTAATGAATATGATCGGCTGTATGGATGTGATGGACAGTGGGGAATATTATCTGGATGGCATGGCAATCCACGAGACCAAAGAGGACGATCTGACCATGGTGCGCAACCAAAAGATCGGGTTCATTTTCCAGAACTATCAGCTGATCCCGACCTACAATGTCATGCAGAATATTATCATGCCCCTGCTGATGCGTGGCATGACCCATGAAGAAGCAGAAGAAAAGTGTAAAAATACTATCAAACTGCTGGGGCTGGATCATCGTATCGGACATAAGCCCAACGAATTGTCCGGCGGACAGAAGCAGAGAGTATCCATTGCCAGAGCACTGGTGGGACAGCCGGCGATCCTTCTGGCGGATGAGCCTACCGGTGCTCTGGATCAGACCAGCGGCAAGGAAGTACTGAAGCTGTTCCGGGAACTGAACAATATGGGCAACACCATCGTCATGATCACCCACGACCTGGGTGTTGCACAGTCAGCGAAACGTATCGTGCGCATTGTGGATGGGCAGTTACAGGAATAAGGGATAGTCACTCAGCCAATGGGAAAGAGGCTGGGACTGTTCCAGACCGGATTTCAGGGTACGGTCGGCATCCGATTTATTTTCTGCCGGTATTATCAGCAGAAATTCTTTCCCGTCCATAAGTACACCGCAGAATACGGTTTTCAGATCCCGGGAGATAAGAAACATATTTCCCGGGATATTTGTTACAGATTCGGTCAGGCAGGAGTAATAGGGTTCTTCATCGATAAAAGGTGCATAGAATCCCATGTCATCCGCACCTTCCACGAAAAGCCTCTCTCCGTTCATCCAGACATTTCCCGCTATGGCGTCTTCCTGATTCCCCCAGAGATAATGTAAGGCTTTCCCGTGGATCTCCACCGATACCTGTTCGAAGGTATCCGGTTCCGTCAGACTGACCAGCATTCCGGTTCCGGTATAGTCATAATCCTTTTTGATGGGAGTATGATAATAGCGGATCCCGTAGTCTCCAAGGCAAAATAAGGCAAATACGAGCAGAAAAATCAGAATGCCGCAGAAAACGGTTCTTAATTTTTTATTTCGCATCATGGTTCTTGCCTCCTTTTTATTTTATTATACAATAAGATATCCATACTGGCAATGAGCTGAAACATTTCCTCGGCGGTCATGTGATCTGCGGTGATCACGTATACATAATTGTCAGCTTCATAATAAGCCATGGCGTAACCATCCACATAAGTATATACCGTGGCAATGTGACCGCCGATGACATGTTCCTCTTCGGCATCGTATTCATTGTCTAATACGAGTGTCAGGGCATTATTTGAGGAAATTAGCATTTGCTCCCAGATGAGCTGTTCTCCGGCATTGTTTTCATAGAAAATTTCACAAAAAAGAGGACTGTCTCTTCGGTCTGTCTCTGTATAGCCCTCCGGGATGCAGGTCGGTATCGTGGGAGTGAGTACCGCATCTTTTTCCTCGGAAGAGTAGTTATACTGCGTAGCATCCTCGCGCAGGGTCTTTAGTGTCATGAAAAACTTATCCCGATAGGCATCCACACTTAACGTCAGAACCAGTCCGGCACATACGATACCGGTGAAAAAGATTGCCATGCGTTTTAGGAGCTGTTGTGCACCGGTCAGCACCGGATGGGCTTCCCGGCGGATCACTTTTTGCATTTTTTGTTCAAAACGTTTTGAAAATACATATTCCCGATCAACCTGATTTTCTAATGCTGTTATCATGGCATTGTCCACCACAGGCATATGCTGATAGAGCCATTCATCCGTTACTTCCATGGATCTCATTATTTTCCTCCCGTTTATTCAAAGCTTCCGGTATCATAATCTTTCCCCGGGATAATCGCTGCCGGATCGTTCCTTCGGTGATGTTTAATACTTTTGCGATTTCATCGTTGTCCATATTGCCGGAGTATTTGAGGAGAAATACATCCCGGTATTTTACGGGCAGGCACCTAAGGATGTCCAGTATTCCGTCATCCACATCCGTCTCCGCATAAGTCACCGGGACATTACATTCTTCCAGCTCATCCACATAGATTTCCCGTTGAAATTGATGGTTTCGCTTCCGGTAAATATCTATAGTCGCATTTTTCGTTATGGTAAGCAGGTAGCGTTTCGTCGCCGTGGCGTCGATTTCCCCTATTTTTTCCATGTTTTTTGCAATTTTTATAAACGACTCATGTACGGCATCTTCCGCAAGAAAAGTATCCTTCAGCACATTCAGAGCTACTTTCATCATAAGGTGCCGATAGGTTTCATAGAGAATCGCAAACTTTGGTTTGTCTTCTTCGGCGTCGATCATCATCAGATATATCATTTGTTGTTCCCAGGCCTTTCTATGAGTCATAACGAAGGTTCCTGTTCCTATTGTTACAAAAACGTAAAAATATTTCAATTGCAGGTTTATATGTTTGTCCCAATAGTATCTTTTGGGTAACCGGGGCACTTTATTGTGCCTGCTTTCCGAAGGACAAGGCGGCGCAGATTGCCGTACAGACGGTACAGGAGTATTTGGAGGAGACTCCTGACAGCAGTGTCAAAAATGTGATCTTTAATGTGTTTAAGAATGAGGATTTGCAGATCTATGAGAGAATTCTTCGGTCGTAGATTTTCGATTACTCTAAATGCAGAGAAAAACTTGCACCCGGCAGATTGCTGTGATACATTGGCTGTAAAAGAAATACAAGAGAGGAAAAGAAAATGGCAGGATATCTGATTAAGGATACCACAAAAGAAGAGCGGGAGCAGATCGTTGCGGAGTCTCTGGGATATATGGAAGCCAACTGTGATGGCTGCAGTTCGGGACTGGCGGAAATGTATCAGGCATACATCGACGGGAAGAAGGAGCTTCGGGACATCAACATGGAATTTCATGCAGGTTATGTATCCGGAGAGGAAGTGCCCGGCCGCAGGTCTTGTCCCATGTAATAATAGTGTGCGGGAAAGATGGATTTCCGGCATAAATAAAATGTTATCTGCAAAAACTCTTAGTAACAGAATGCGAAAGGCAGGAAAGAGAAATGCAGATGAGAGACGATCTTGGAATTACAACAAAATTGGAAAATGGCAAGGCTTATCTGGAATTTGCCCTGCCGGAAAAGATAGGGCGTTTGCTGTCCGCTTTACAGATTGAGATCTGGGAAGGTGCGGAGGGCGAACGCCTTGTTTTTCATGGGGAATACTCATCAGAAGAAGCGGATTCCATGACGGCGTTGCTGTTGCGGCCGCATCTCTGGGACGGCATGCGGGATCCCTATGTCTATCTGGTGAAGGCGCAGGGAAGGTTCGGAACCGTGGAGTATGGAGAAAATATGGGGGGTACAAAGAACGAGGAAGAATCAGATCATGCTGAGGATATAACCGAGGCAGTGGAAGTGTACTGGCAGCAGGAACTGGCAATTTATGACGTGCATGTCATCGATAAAAAGGGAATCTTTCTCAATGAAAAAGAGTTTCTGCCACATGAAGTAGTCTACCGGCTTCCCCCGCAGATCAGTGATGCCGGGACGAGGGTGGAGCAGGTACGAAGAGATCTGGAACGGCTGGTCCGGATGGGGGTAAATGTGATCCGGCTGGAAGGAACCGGGACCGGGGCAGAGGGGGTGAACTGCTCCGAAGTGAGAACGTTTTACAGCCTGTGCAGAAAGCGTGGATTCCTCACTGGGAACCTGTGGATAAGACCGGAAAATCTCCCAGTGTACCGTGGATTACCCGGAGAAACGACATGCCAAGCACTCCTGGCGGCGGACGGCAGGACACTGACAGAGCGATACTACTATTATCAGGCAAAATGGAGCAGCGAACCGGTGCTCTATCCGGTACTTTCTACCCTGCATCGTCAGGAGAACGGGCTGGTCTCCCTGACAATTTACAGCAATCAGAAAAAAGTGGTGCTCTATGTGGAGGGGGTACTTTTCTTATTCCAGTCGGCCGCATCCGGTGATCCGGAATTCATTTTTGAAGATATTCCTGTGGCGAAGCTGCCGCTGCATCTGGCGGCGGAGGCAGGAAATTTAAGCATTTCGCTGACCGTGACGAAGCTTTAAGGGTTGGGGCTTCACAGATTTTTCACAAATGTTTCACCTTTTCATGACATTTGAGACATATACTGATACCAAAATCGAAAAGTCCGAGACCACATGAGCTTGCTCAGATGTGATTGAGAGACTTTGAGATTTGCCCCGATATGAGTACAAAAGTGGGATGATAATCCCACGATGTACGAATAGCGGGCAGGATTGTGAGAGTGCGCAGCACGGAACAATCCGTAGGTATCAGTTCTGGGGACTCGTGGGTATCAGTTACGGGTACCCGTAGATATCAGGTGGGGGTATCACACCATATCCGGGAGGCAAATATGATAGAAGTAAGCAATCTTACAAAAAAATATGGTGACCATATTGCCGTAGATCATCTCTCTTTCCGTGTGGAAAAGGGACAGATTTACGGCTTTCTTGGTCCAAACGGCGCAGGTAAATCCACGACCATGAACATCATCACGGGTTATCTGGCAGCCACGGAGGGTACTGTGACGATCGATGGCAAGGATGTCCAAAAAGATCCGGAGGAGGCAAAGCGTGCCATCGGTTATCTGCCGGAGCTTCCGCCGCTGTATGTTGACATGACTGTCAGAGAATACCTGGATTTCGTAGCAGAACTGAAAAAAGTGCCGAAAAAAGAGCGGAAGCAGCAGATTGATGAGGTCATGGAAATGACACAGATCACCGATATGCAGCAGCGTCTGATCAGGAATCTGTCAAAAGGTTACAGGCAGAGAGCCGGACTGGCGCAGGCAATCCTTGGCTACCCTGAGGTTATCATTCTGGATGAGCCCACGGTAGGTCTGGATCCGAAACAGATCATCGAGATCCGTGATCTGATCCGCAAGCTGGGGGAGAATCATACCGTGATCCTCAGCTCCCATATTCTGTCGGAGGTCAGTGCGGTCTGCGACCATATTATGATCATAGCCCACGGTAAGTTGGTAGCCAGTGATTCTCCGGAGAATCTGCAGAAGCTTATGAGTGGTTCCATGGAACTGGATCTGGAAGTAAAGGGAAGCATCGCTGCGGTGAAGAGTGCATTGCAGGAGATCTCACAGATCGACCGGATCGAAGAGAACACGGAGGCATCCAAAAATATTGCAAAGCTGAAAGTGATCTCCAAAGAGAATGCAGATATCAGAGAGCAGGTATTTTATGCACTGGCAGATGCAAAGCTGCCTATTTTAGAGATGACCCATGCGGAAAAGTCTCTGGAAGACATCTTCCTGGAACTGACCGAGGATGTAGCACCCACACAGCCGGAGAAGCACAAACTATTCTCAAAAAGAAAAAGGCCGGAAATGTCAGATGCTGCCGCACAGCAGACAGAAGCTTCGGAAGAGGAAGCACAGCCCGGAGAAGAGAAAAAAGAAACTGTAACTACAAAGGAGGCGGAATCATATGCCAGCCATTTATAAGAGAGAATTGAAATCCTATTTCCGTTCCTTTATCGGATTTTTATTTATTGCAGTCACCCTGTTTTTCCTGGGACTGTATTTCAGCGTTTATAACCTGATGAACGGATATCCTTATTTTGCGTATGTGGTATCCAGCGTTACCTTTCTATTCATGCTGACCGTGCCGATCCTGACCATGCGTATCCTGGCGGAGGAAAAGCGGAGCAAGACGGATCAGCTGATCCTGACGGCACCGGTGTCCGTAGGCGGCATCGTTATGGGAAAATTTCTGGCGCTGTTAACTATATTTGCCATTCCCGTAGCGATCATCTGCTTTTACCCGCTGATCATGGCGCAGTACGGCAGTGTTCCCATGGGAGAGGCCTATCTGTCGATCCTGGCATATTTCCTCTTCGGGATGACCGCCATTGCCATCGGCCTGTTACTGTCTTCCGTGACAGAGAGCCAGGTCATCGCAGCAGTACTTACTTTTTTAGTATTGTTCCTGGGATATATGATGGATTCCATCTGCTCCATTATTTCCAGCACCGACAATCTGTTGACAAAGCTGCTGCGTTGCTTTGATCTTTATACACCATTTTCCAACCTGTTAAATGGCACACTGGATGTATCTTCTATCGTATATTATGTATCCGTTACGGCACTGGTTCTGTTCCTGACGGTACAGTCCATTCAGAAACGCCGTTACAGCATGTCCGTGAAGAACTTAAGCTTCAGTGCTTACAGTACCGGTATGATCGCTGTAGCTGTAGCGCTGGTAGTAGTCGTTAATATTATCATGGGCGAGATGCCTTCCAGCTGGACAGCAATCGACATGACCAGCCAGAAGCTGTATTCCCTGACAGATCAGACCGTCGACTATGTGAAAAATATGCAGGATGATGTGACAATCTATGTGTTGGTAAATCAGGACAATCAGGATACCACACTGGGGCAGACTTTGCAGAGATACGATGATCTGTCGGATCATATCACCGTGGAATATGTGGATCCCACCGTTAACCCGATGTTCTATACCCAGTACACCACCGGCAACATCAGCACGAACAGCCTGATCGTGGTCAGTGACAAGCGCAGCAAGGTCATTGATTACAACGATGTCTATGAGTCTTCCTATGATTTTGACTATTCGACCTACAGTTATAACACCACGACCACCGGTTATGATGGCGAAGGACAGATCACCAGTGCACTGGATTATGTGTTAAATGATGATATGCCCAAGGTATATATGACAACAGGACATAATGAACTGAGTTTAAGCAACACTTTTACATCCGCACTGAACAAAGAAAATGTGGATTATGAGACCGTAAATCTGATGGATCTGGATGCTATCCCTGACGATGCGGCCTGTCTGTTCATTAACGGTGCCACCAGCGATTTTTCATCCGATGATAAGGATAAGGTGATCGACTATCTGAACAACGGTGGAAAAGTCATCCTGGTAACCGGTTATACCGATGAGGAGACACCCAATATAGATGCTATCTTAAGCTACATGAATCTGAGCATTGCCAAAGGACTGGTAGTGGAGAATGATTCCAACGGCTACTACAGAAGCCCGTATTATATTCTGCCGACACAGAGCTCTGACAGCTATACCTCCGGTACCTACGGAAAATATCTGTTCCTGCCGTATTCTCAGGGCATCATCGTCCCGGAGGAAGTAAGTACCGACGAGACAGCCACCGGCGATATTACCTATGATGTATTCCTGAGCACCTCCGACAGTGCATTTGCAAAACAGGATGTCAACAATACACAGGATTTTTCACAGGGTGAAAATGATGTGAATGGTCCCTTCGCATTAGGTGTTGAGGCAGTAAAGACTTTGGATGATGGGGATGCGACACTGGTCGTGTACGGTTGCGAGCAGCTGTTCACGGATGATGCAAATTCTGTCGTCAGCGGTGCGAACCTGACCCTGTTCACCAATACATTCAGTGGAATGACAGATCATGAGACATCGGTATCCATTCCGGTAAAAAGCTATGAGGTCTCTAATCTGGTAGTGGATTCCGCACAGATTCTGTTGTTGGGCTTGTTGGTTACCATGATCCTTCCCGTCGGTTGTATGATCGCCGGATTTGTGATCTGGTTCCACAGACGGAAGAGATAAAAGCACTTGCTGCAAAATAGGGCAATAAGCATAAGGACAGAAAGGTCAGAGTGTTACTATGAAAAAGAAACAAAGACAGATGATCGGAATGCTGCTTGTACTGGTAGTGCTGGCGGCAGCATTCCTGGGCATCCGCCAGTATAATAAAAATGCATCGTCTGCGACATCCACCACCGAGGATACACAGGAGACGGTGCTGGACGTGAACTCCGATGATATTACCAGCTTCAGCTATGTATATGAGGGAGAGACCTATGCCTTTGAAAAAGAGGATGATACCTGGCACTATGCAGACGATCATTCCCTTAATCTGAATCAGAATCGGATCAAGGCGATGATCCTGAAGGTGGCACCGTTAAAAGCAGATCAGGTAATTGAAAATGTGACGGATATGTCACAGTACGGACTGGCGGATCCGGAGCGAACCATTCAGTACGAGACCGCAGATCGCAGTGTGATCATTAATGTCGGTAATCTGAATTCCATGACCAGCCAGTATTACATTGCATTTCCCTCGGAAATGAAAGTGTATGTCGTGACCACCAACGTGGTGACCGGCTTCAACTATACACTGGATGATCTGGTGGAGGAGACTACCGCAGAGACAGAAAGCACCGAGGCGGCAGAGACTGCAAAAATGGAAAGCGAGAATTCAGAAGCTGCGACGGAGACAACGGAAACTGTGGAGATTGTGGAAACGGAAACTACAGCGGCGGAAGCAGATTAGGAATGCTCCCCACGAATGACAATGATGTCATTTAACTTTAATATCGTATCTTTTTGAGGCAAAATGGACAGATCCTCCCGCTGAATGAGGAAGATCGTGGCCTGTTCTGCCTCTTCCATTTCTTCCACGGATTTGCCGGCGAAGCGTTTATCTACGAAGATCTCGGCGATCTCATGAATATCTGCTTCTTTAATATTAGAGAGACTGCTTTTGCGCTGGTACTGTTCCACAAAGCCGGCACTGATGATACCGGTGGGGATAGCCACGGCACCGACACCGAGATAGGCGATACAGATCGCCATGATCCGGCCAAGTGTGGTGATGGGATAGATGTCTCCGTAGCCTACGGTGAGCAGCGTTGACATGCTCCACCAGATACCGCTGAAGGCATTGCGGAATACTTCCGGCTGGGAATCATGCTCCACGCTATACATGCACAGACTGCTGGCGAGCATCAGGATCAGTACGATGAACACGGAGGAAATGATCTGATTGCGTTTTTCATACAATACCGTAGTGATGACATTGAAGGAATCATACCGTGCATTCAGGCGGAACAAATGGAAGATCCTCGCCACCCGCAGCATCCGGAAGATGACCATACCGGACAGGAAGAAAAAGGGTAAAATTGTCAGCAGGTCGATAATGCCGTCGAAAGAGATCAGAAACCGCAGCCGGGAGCGGAGCTCGCTTTTATCAGGATATAGATAGTCCGCAGTCCAGATCCGCAGAATATATTCCACACAGAAGATCAGAATAGTGATAACCTCGATCACGTGAAATACCGGAAATAAAAAAGCAAGCTCATCAAAGGTTTGCAGAAAAGTCACCAGAATATTTGCACAGATAACGATAGCAATAAAAATATCAAAGAGCCGGCTCAGACGGTTACTTTTGTCACCGATCTGGATGATATTAAATACTTTTTTCTTCATGTTGAATCCTCAATGTTTTCTGGGGCAGCGCCAGTGAATGCTTGTGATTCCATCATACGGAGGTGGAAGAGGAAAGTCAAGAAATGCGGTGACAGAATCCGTCAACTTTCTTAAAAACAGTCATATATTATAGTAAATCCAAATACAATGAAAGGATACAAAAATATATGGCTAGATTTACGAACCAGGCACAGCTTCGCTATGGAAATGAGATTACAAACTCCAATATAGCAGTGGGTGAGATCACGGAGGTATTGTCTGCAACCAAGACAGCAGTGCGTGATACCTACGGGCAGAATGAAAATGTGACGTATGTGATCAGCATTGTGAACTCAGGCACTACAGCATTTAATGGAATTACAGTAACGGATAATCTGGGAGAGTATTTGTTTAATACCAGAGAACTGACACCTCTGACGTATATTCCGGGGACCGTAAAATACTATGCAAACGGAATTTTACAGGCAACACCGGCTGTAACGGCAGGCCCTCCTCTGACAATCACGGGAATTACCGTGCCTGCGGGAGGTAATGTGACACTTACCTATGAGGCTGAGGTGAACTCTTATGCACCGCTGGCAGCAGAGGCTTCCATTACGAATACGGCGACGATTGCCGGGGCAGGGGTCACTCCTGTTACTGTGAACGAGACAGTAAATGCGGTAAGCGGACCGCTTCTTACGATCACAAAGTCCGTCAGTCCCGTACCCGTGACAGAGAATGGAACATTGACGTATACGTTCCTGATACAGAATTTGGGGAATACGGCAGCAGATGCAGCTACCGGTGTCGTGATCACAGATACCTTTAATCCCGTATTGGAGAATCTGACTGTGAATTTTAATGGAACTGCATGGGCAGAGGGAACAAACTATACGTATGATACGACTACCGGATTATTTACCGGAACTGCAGGAGGTATTACCGTACCCGCAGCGACTTACACCCAGGATCCCGTTACGGGAGCGTGGGGGATCAATCCCGGTGTCAGCACGTTAGTGATCTCCGGAACCGTATAAGGGCTGCCGCGTTCCTAAGGCTGGCGCCATGCAACCCATTCGCAGTCACTGCGTGACTTGCTCATGGACGGCTGTCGCCGTATAATAAAAAAGAATACTCCACACCTTTATGAGCAAGCTCCTACGGTGCAGAGTATTCTTTTTTATTGCATGGCTTGTAGCTTAGCCAAAGTATCTCTTTAACAGACCCTCAAATGCCTTGCCATGTCGAGCCTCATCACGAGCCATCTCATGAACGGTGTCATGGATAGCATCCAGGTTCAGAGCCTTGGCTCTCTTAGCCAGATCAAACTTACCTGCGGTAGCACCGTTCTCGGCATCTACTCTCATCTCCAGGTTCTTCTTGGTGGAATCGGTTACGACTTCACCTAACAGCTCAGCGAATTTTGCTGCGTGCTCAGCTTCTTCGTAAGCAGCCTTCTCCCAGTACAGACCGATCTCGGGATAACCTTCTCTGTGAGCTACTCTTGCCATTGCCAGATACATACCAACCTCAGAGCATTCGCCCTGGAAGTTCGCACGCAGATCAGCAATGATATCCTCGGGAGCACCCTTTGCTACACCTACTACATGCTCAGCAGCCCAGGTCTTGCCTTCCTCCTGCTTGGTGAACTTGGAAGCGGGAGCGTGACAGATGGGGCACTCTGCGGGAGCCGCATCACCTTCATAAACATAACCACATACCTGACATACATACTTTGCCATAATTTTTTCTCCTTTTCTCTAATGAAATGTTTTGTTTTTAGTTTTCTCTTTTTGCGTGTGCTTTATCAGCACAAATATATTATGGAACGAAGTCTGCTTTCATTCAGAAAACTAGGACTCCGTAGCAACCCTGGTGCAGGCGGGACAAGAGCCGTAGAAATAAGTGACATGTCCCCGGATCCGGCCGTCAAATCTCTCTCCGGCTGTCTCCATGATGGAATCAATACTATCCATGTCCAGATCAATGACGCTTCCGCATTCCGTACACACGAAATGATAATGTTCGGAAGTATCGGCATCAAAATGGTCAACACCGTCACCGACCCGGAGTCGTAAAATCTCTCCCATGTCCGACAACAGAGTCAGATTACGGTAGACGGTACCGAGACTTAAGTTCGGATCCTGCTGCTTCAGATTAGAATAGATCACATCAGCGGTAGGGTGATCCTTGCGTCCCATGAGAAAGGATTTGATCATTTCCCGTTGTCTGCTTCGTTTCAGTGCCATGATAAGCTCCCTTCTCAATAATAGTAACGATTACTGTTTCTTATAAGCTTATTATACATGATGCGAGAATAATGTCAACAGAAAAATGAAAAAATTTTGTTTATATTTTTTTTATGATATTCCTGCTTCCTTTATACACAGAAGGTAGGAATCATGCTATAATGAGCGAAAGTAAAGTATAAAACACGCGCAAACTTGTGCTACACAGTGTACTAAAGTCACGGAAAGTTTGCAGGTTGCTGAAAGGCAAGAGTAATATGAAATTTAAAACCAGACTTCGTGTAACATTTATAAGTATTATATTACTTCCGCTGTTGCTGACGATCATGGCGTTTGTGATGATTGCCATTTATCTGATGAATTACTCTCAGGGTTTCAGCCTGACGGATATTGATTATTCTATGATGTCGGAGAATTTCAGGGAATTCACCAACACCACGGATCAGGCGTATTATGTGCTGCTGGACCAGGTGAAGGAAGACAGCAGCAGGCTGGAAGATAAAGAATATCTGGATCATATCAATGAGGAGGTATCGCGGAAGTCTACTTACATTATTGTAAGAAAAGGTGATAAGATGTATTATGCCGGCAATGAAGATGCCGCACAGAAGATTTTTGAAAAACTGCCTGCCTACGGTGAAGAGAATCTGTCGGATGACAGCGGATATTTCTACAATGAACTGGAGAAGTATGTAAAACAGATTGATTTCACTTTCCGGGATGGAACACCGGGCAGCGTATTTATCGTCACGAAGGTCAATTCGCTGATCTCGAGACATCTGCTGATCGATATGTTCGTGGCTATCATAGTGATCCTGATCTTCACCAGCCTGATGCTGACCCAATGGATCCACAAGGGCGTATTTGAACCCATCAATGAGCTGAATGTGGCAATGCGCAAGATCAAGGAAGGCAACTTTGATTATGTTCTGGAGACAGATGCCAAGGGTGAGATCGGTGATCTCTACCGCAATTATGAGGACATGCGTCTGCGGTTGAAGGAATCCACGGAAGAGAACACCCAGCATGAGAAGCAGAACAAAGAGCTGGTCAGCAATATTTCCCATGATCTGAAGACCCCTATCACAGCCATTAAGGGTTATGTGGAAGGAATCATGGACGGTGTGGCAGACACACCGGAGAAGATGGATAAATACATCAAGACCATCTACAATAAAGCCATTGATATGGATCGTCTGATCAACGAGCTGACCACTTATTCCGGAATTGATAATAACCGGATCCCGTACAATTTCCACCGGATCAATGTAGCAGACTACTTCGGAGACTGTGTGGAAGAGGTGGGCCTGGATCTGGAGCAGCGGGGTATCAAGCTGAACTATTCGAATCTGGTATCTCCCGATACCGTGGTCATCGCGGATCCGGAGCAGATGAAGAAGGTCATCAATAATATTATCAGTAACAGCGTAAAATATATGGATAAGCCCAATGGGCACATTGATATCCGTATTCTCGACGAAGTGGATGCTATCCGGGTAGAGATCGAGGACAACGGCAAGGGAATCGCGCAGAAGGATCTGCAGAAGATCTTTGAGCGGTTCTACCGCACGGATGCTTCCCGCAATTCCGCCCAGGGCGGCAGTGGCATCGGACTTTCTATTGTGAAGAAGATCATCGAGGATCACGGCGGCTATGTATGGGCAACAGCCAAAGAGGGTGAAGGCACCTGTATGCATTTTGTCCTGAGAAAATACATTGAACTGCAGCCGGGTGGAACCAAGGAATCAATAAGGAATCAATAAGGAATGAAACAGAAATAGCATGATAACCGATGATGCAAGGACATTCTGTAAATGGAGGATAAATAATGAGCAAGATTTTAATTATTGAAGATGAAGTAGCAATTGCAGATCTTGAGAAGGATTATCTGGAGCTCAGTGATTTCAAGGTAGATATCTGCAATACCGGAGATGAGGGACTGAAGACCGCTCTGGCAGGCGATTATGATCTGATCATTCTGGACCTGATGCTGCCCGGCATGGACGGCTTCGAAGTATGTAAGAAGATCCGCGAGGAGAAAAATATTCCCATTCTCATGGTATCTGCGAAGAAGGACGACATTGATAAGATCCGCGGCTTAGGGTTGGGTGCGGATGACTATATGACCAAACCTTTCAGCCCCAGTGAACTGGTAGCCCGCGTGAAGGCGCACATGGCCCGTTATGAGAGACTGGTGGGAACCAACCAGAAGCAGCAGAATGATATCGTGGAGATCCGTGGTATCCGTATTGATAAGACTGCCAGACGTGTCTATGTGGACGGGGTGGAGAAGACGTTTACGACCAAAGAGTTTGATCTGCTGACGTTCCTGGCGGAGCATCCGAACCATGTATTTACCAAAGAAGAATTGTTCCGTGAGATCTGGGATATGGATTCTATCGGTGATATTGCCACCGTTACCGTGCACATCAAGAAGATCCGTGAGAAGATTGAAAAAGATACTGCAAAACCTCAGTATATCGAGACCATCTGGGGTGTGGGCTACCGATTTAAAGTATAAAAGAAGAAAAATAAGATCAGAAGAGAACTCCTATGATGGATTCGGCAACAAACTGTCTCCAATAGGAGTTTTTTATCTAAAAGTGTGTTATAATCATAACATTGCGGATTGCACCCGTGAAATTTGATTAGCGATTCCACTGATGAGATAAAGCATCGGCGGAATGGAGTGTGTTATGAACAGTAAAAAAATAATACAGTTGTCTACGACACAGAAGATCATGCTTAGCTTTCTGTGTGCCATATTAGTGGGTAGCTTCCTGCTGGCATTACCCATCAGTTCAGCTACCGGAGAAGCGGTTCCGTATATAGATGCTTTATTTACGGCTACCACATCCATCTGTGTGACCGGTCTGGTGACGGTTCCCACATATTCCACCTGGAGCGTCTGGGGACAGATCGTGATCCTGTTTCTGATCCAGTTGGGAGGTCTGGGAGTCATTACGGTCATGTACGGTGTGATGATGGGACTGCACAGACGACTGGGACTGGGTAACCGGTGGATGCTGCAGGATGTATTTAATCTGAATAATATTTCCGGAATCGTGAAATTCCTCCGCAAGGTTCTCATAGGCACTCTGGTGGTGGAGGGATGCGGAGCTCTTTTGTACATGACAGTATTTGTGCCGGGATACGGACTCAGAGGCATATGGATTTCGATTTTTAATGCCGTATCTGCCTTCTGCAACGCAGGAATGGATATTATGGCGGAAGACAGTCTGTGCGGCTATGTATTTCAGCCAATGGTCAATCTGGTCACGATGCTGCTGATCATATTGGGAGGCTTAGGCTATATCGTCTGGTGGGATGTACTGCGGGTTTTGAAAAATATCCGGAGCCAGAAGCTCAAATGTTTCAGACTGCTGACGCTTCACAGTAAAATAGCACTCACGGTGACAGGAATACTTATTGTAGTGGGAGCGGCGGCATTTTATATTTTTGAATACAATAATCCTCTGACGATGCAGGATTACACGGTGCCGCAACGGATCTGGGCATCCCTGTTCCAGGCAGTAACTACGCGAACCGCAGGTTTTGCCACGATTCCACAAGAGGATCTGACCAATACCTCTGCGATCATTTCGGTGCTTTTGATGCTGATCGGCGGCTCTCCGGTGGGAACCGCAGGAGGAATGAAGACAGTTACGATCGCAGTGCTGCTGGTATCTATGTTTGCCACCATAGGTAATAAGGAGGATGCAGAGCTTTTTGGGAGAAATATTCCGAAGCAGGCGGTGAATAAATCGGTAGCAGTTGTAGGTATGTTTTTTATCATTGCGTCGTTGTCTGCGATTCTTTTATCTGCAGTGACAGAGGCGGATGTGATAGATATTGTGTATGAAACAGTCAGTGCCACAGCTACTGTGGGATTAAGCAGGAACCTGACTTCCATGCTGAATCTTTGGGGAAAACTGATTATTATCGTGACCATGTATCTGGGAAGAGTCGGCCCCATATCTCTGGTAGTGGCATTCAGCACGCAGAAAAAGAACAAAAATATTGTGAAGAACCCGACAGAAGAGATCAGCGTCGGATAAAGCAGATCGAAGCAACAGGAAGGAAGAGACTATGGGAATCAATCAGACCTATGCAGTATTTGGACTTGGAAGATATGGAAGAAGTGTGGCGAAGGAGTTGGCAGAGAACGGCGCAGAGGTGGTGGCGGTAGACAATAGAGAGGCAGTTGTCAATGCGGCAATCTCAGAGATTCCATACTGTAAATGTGCAGATGTTACAGATCCGGAAGCGTTGAGACAGATCGGTATTGCGAATATTGATGTGGTCATTGTGACCATGGCAAATCATCTGGAAGCCAGTGTTATGGCAACCATGCTGTGTAAAGAACTGGGCGTAAAGACCGTTATCGCCAAATGCGCCACTGAGATAAACTGCAAGATCCTTACGAAAGTAGGAGCAGACCGTGTAGTATTCCCTGAGAGTGAGTCAGGGATCCACCTGGCCAAAAATCTGTTAAGCTCCGGTTTCATGGACATTATTGAATTGTCCCAGGATGTGTCTATGGTGGAAATGGAAGTCAAACAGCAGTGGATCGGGAAGAACCTGATCGAGCTGAATCTGCGGAAAAAATATTCCATTAACGTGGTGGCGATCATCGAAGGAAAAAATGTAAATACCAATATCGATCCGGAAGAACCTCTGACACAGGATATGCGGCTGATCGTTATTGCCAACCGGGCAAAACTTAATAAACTGAAATAGAATAGCTGCGAGCTATAAAAAAGTGAAACTTCTGACGGTGCACTTGAGCACAAGACAGAATGTTTCACTCTTTTTTTTATACGGTGACAGCCGTCTGAAAAGCTGTAAACGGGTGATCAGTTATCTGCCCGGAAAGTATTCTCATTAAAGGCACCCTGCTGCTTAGCCACGATAGTGGTACATATGGCATCACCGGTGATATTGACAGCGGTACGCAGCATATCCAGGATACGGTCGATACCCATGATCAGTGCAATGCCTTCGGTAGGCAGTCCCACGGAGGTCAGTACCATGGACAAGGTGACCAGACCGACACTGGGGACACCGGCAGTACCGATGGAGGCGATCGTCGCGGTGGCAATGACAGTAGCAATGGCAGCCGGGGTCAGAGGAATACCGTAAGCCTGTGCTATGAAAACAACTGCTACGCCCTGCATAATGGAAGTACCGTCCATGTTAATGGTGGCACCCAAAGGAATCGTAAAGGACGAAATCTGTTTGGAGACACCGATTTTTTTATACAGAGTGTCGATAGACAGAGGGATCGTCGCATTACTGGTGGAAGTGGAGAACGCAAAGGTCATAACCGGGAAGAACTTTTTAATGAACTTAAAAGGATTCAAGCGGGTGAACACAAACAGCATGACCTGATATACCACGAAACACTGTACTGCCAGTGCCAGAATGACACTTCCCATATATTTCAGCATAGGCACAAAAGCGTCGAAGCCGATACCTGCGAAGGTCTTGGCGATCAGGCAGAAGACACCGACAGGGGCTGCTTTCATGACTGCAATCGTCATTTCCATCATAATGTCATTGAACTGACTGAAAAAGTTCGCCACAGTGGAAACCCGGTTGCCCATGGCAGCCAGAAGAATGCCGACAAATAAAGCAAAGAAGATGATCGGCAGCATATCTCCGGCGGACAGAGAGGTAAAAATATTTTTCGGAATAATATTTAACAACGTCTCCGCAAAATCTACCTGGGTGGTCGCGACTTCGGTGGCATCCTCCGGCAACGCAATATTTAAGCCAACGCCGGGATTGATCAGACTGGCAATACCCAGTGCCACGCAGATAGCCAAAGCAGTGGTGCACAGATAGAACAGGATCGTTTTCACACCCACAGTTCCCAACGTTTTCGTATCACCGATGGCCATGGCGCCGCAGACCAGGGAGCAGAATACCAGAGGAACCACCAGCATCTGCATCAGGCGGATAAAACCGTTGCCCAGTACATAGAGAATACCGTTGATCAGAATCGTATCTCTAAAGTACCCTTCCGGCATATAATAATGGATCAGCACACCACATACCGCACCGGTTAAAAGGGCGATAAAGATTTTGGTGGACAGACCGAGTTTTTTCTTTTCTTTTTCGTGTTTTTCCACTATTCCAGTCCTCCGGTATCTTTCATGTAGGAAGCCAGTGTCTCTCTCCAGCCACTGGGTTCTTCGATGCCGGTGAGACGCAGCATCATATTATCCAGTACGGAATATTTCTCCGGGGTGCCGTCTTTTACTGTGACGGTAAGCCGGTCCTCTTTTCCGGCAAGACGCAGGATCTCTTTCGCGAATTCCAGGCGTGTGCAGGAACCGCCGCTGCATACGGCGTGATAGATACCGTAATGGTCGTTGTCGATGAAAAATTTTACCACGCGTGCAAGCTCTGCAGCGGAGGTAGGTACCGCACGGTCGTTGTTTAGCAGTTCCATTGTGGATACCTGAGGGTCCGCGGCAGCTTCGAGTACTTCATTCAAAAAGTCTTTGCCGATGCCGTAGATCCAGGAACTGCGGATAATGACATAGCGGGTCATCAGCTGGATGACGAATTTCTCTCCGGCGTATTTGGATTTTGCAAACAGTCCCACGGGATTTACATCATCGAACTCATTATAGGGTGTGTCGGATGCGCTGGAAAATACATCATCCGTAGAGATCTGTATGAGTTTTGCCTGAATGCTCTCCGCAGACTGCGCCAGATTTCTCGCACCTACGGCGTTTACCTTGTAAGCCATATCTGTCTCCGACTGCGCTGCACCGGCGGAAGGATGATATCCTGCACAGTTGATGACGACATCGGGACGATTGCGGTGTATGAACAGGGAAACTGCATGTTCATCCGTGATATCCAGCTCGTCCTTATCGGTTTCGTATAATTCATATTCCATCATGTCTAACAACCTGATCAACGCCTGCCCCATGTGACCGAGGGAACCGACGATCCATATTTTTTTCATTGTGATATAACCTCCTGCAATTTGTGTGTAACTGAGAACTGTATAACAAGTATATCATAGGAAAGATTCCCCGGAAAAGAGAAAATTAAAAAGAGAGAGAAACTCCATAAAAATTGATATTAACAGGGAGAAAAGGATTTGCTATACTAACCACAGAGAGCAGAATCCGAAGGAAAAGCTCAGGATATATTTGACAGACAGAATCTGGAAAGGCAGGGAGTTTATATGGCAAAATTACGTCTGGGTGCATTGGAAGCCGGCGGTACAAAAATGGTCTGCGCTATTGGGGATGAGAACGGTACAATTTATGAACAGGTATCGATTCCTACAACTACGCCTAAGGAGACGATTCCTAAGATGATCGCTTATTTTAGGGACAAGGGGATCGATGCATTGGGAATTGCCTGTTTTGGGCCCATTGAGCTGGACAGAGATTCCGAAAAATACGGTTATATCACAACCACGCCAAAGCTGGCCTGGAGGGACTGCGATATTGTTGGGCAGATGCAGGAGGCACTTCATTGCCCCGTGGGATTTGATACAGATGTGAATGGTTCTGTCCTCGGCGAAGTGACTTTCGGACAGGCACAAGGGAAAAAGTGCGTCATGTATCTGACCATCGGCACCGGTGTCGGCGGTGGTATTTATAGTAACGGAGATCTGCATCACGGAATGCTCCATCCGGAGACAGGACATGTGCTGATCACGAAGCGGACCGCGGATACTTATGCCGGAAGATGTCCTTATCATAAGAATTGTCTGGAAGGGCTGGCGGCAGGCCCTGCCATCGAAGAACGCTGGGGCAGGAAAGCAGTGGACCTGGCAGATTGCCCGGAAGTATGGGAGCTGGAGGCAGATTACATTGCTCAGGCACTGACCGGCTATGTCATGACGGTATCTCCGGAAATGATCATTTTAGGCGGCGGTGTCATGCACCAGGAGCAGTTGTTCCCGCTTATCCGCAAGAAGCTTAAGGAATACATCAATGGCTATATCGTAACGGATGAACTTGCAGACATGGAGCATTATGTGGTGCCGGCATCTCTTCACGATGATCAGGGCATTATGGGATGTCTGGAGCTTGCCAGAAGAGCTCTTGAAAACGATCATTGATAGGGCAGCTGTTTACGATATTGTAACGGAGACATCTGATATGTCCTGTGAAAGCAGCGGATAAAATGACTCACGTTGGGGAAGCCGGACTGCAGGGCAACCTCTGTAACCGGCAGAGAGGTGCTCTCTAACAGATGGCAGGCATGGGTCAGCCTCAGATGCATCAGGTATTGCGTCAGAGTCAGATGAAAATGCTGCTTAAAATAGCGGGACAAATATTTCTCGGATAAATGAAATTGCTCTGCCAGGGTTTCCAACCGAAGGGGTTCCGTGTAGTTATACTGCAGATAAGTCAGTATCTCACGCTGCATCGGATCATTTCTTTTGGAGCCCATCGGGTTAATGGTTCCGCAGGCAGCAATTTTTTGGATAAGTGACAACAATAAAATACGTAATCGGAAATGCCCGCTCAATGTATTTGGAAGCTGTCTGACAGACAGGATCTCACGGATGAGAGAAATGATGTCAGGACAGCTTTTTTCGTGGGAAAGATTATGATGCAAAAGCAATTCATGGTTACGCAAGGGAAGGAGAAACTCCGTTTCCAACAGATCATCCGTCTGAAAGGAAATAAATTCCAGTGGGAACAGCAGGGTATGATAGTCTACGCCCGGAATTGCGGAACCCATAAAATGAAGCTCACCGGGATTCACAAAGAATACGGAGCCGCCGGCCGCTTCGTATTCTTCCCCTTCAATGATGACATTAAGAGAGCCGGAGCGGACATATATGATCTCGACCTCCGGATGCCAGTGGACAGGAATCTGAAAAAAAGCAGGCATATCATGCAGGTGATAACAGCTGAAAGGAAATTCTTTTGTTCCGTGAATGCGTTCTTCTCTTAATTCAGGGTACATAGGCAGGCCTTTCTGTGGAGTGGAGCAGAGGATGTTATGGTCAGATTACTATAAAAGTAGAAATAAGTCAATTTTCTGTGGTAAAAATGCAAGTTTTAGCAAAGATAAAGTAGTAATATGTAAAAATTGAAGAGACTATTCGGAATAGTATTCTGAATAGTTGTAAAATGAAAATGCAAATTTTTAGGAACCGCAGAAAGGATATAAAACCTACGATGGAAGGACAGAATAAGTCATTATTTCAATTATTTGTACCACTGTGTCTGGAGACGATCTTTTACATGTTGTCCGGAATGGTGGATACCTTAATGCTTTCTTCTGTGGGAGATCAGGCAGTCGGAGCAGTCGGAACAGCAAATACTTATATCGGTGTATTCATTATTATGTATTCGGTAGTTTCTATGGGAATGCTGGCTGTGATGACACAGAATATCGGTGCGGGCAGACCGGGGATCGCCTGTCAGGCGAAGACTCTGGGATTATGGTTTAATGGGATCCTGGGTGTTGTGATGTCTGTGTTTTTGTTTTTCTGTTCCGATGGGATTCTGTATGTGGTAGGTATTGCACCGGCATTGAAGGAGCCTGCTGTACAATATCTGCGGATCGTAGGAGGCGGAAGTATACTGAACGCTATGATTCCCATATTGGCAGGATATCTGCGTGCATTTGGATATACGAAACAGCCTCTGATCGCAACTGTGACAGGTAATATTTTGAACTTTATATTAAATGCCGTGTTTCTGTTTCGATTCCACCTCGGCGTGCAGGGGGTTGCATCCGCAACAGTGATCTCCAAAGTAGTGAATCTGATATTGATAGTGATCTTTGTACGGCGGCTGATCCCTGCAAAAAAATATTCGGAGAGGGTAAATTCCGGAGAGATTTTGCGGAAGATCATCCGGATCGGATTGCCGTCTGCTTTGGAAAATATTATTTATAATGTAGCGATGACACTGGTGATCCGTTTTCTGAACCAGATGGACACGGAGGGAATCAATGTGGCAGCCCGCTCCTATACGGCACAGATCACGAATTTATCCTTCTGTGTGGGAAGTGCACTTGCCCAGGCGAATGCTATTATGACCGGATGGTACATGGGTGCGGGAAAATATGAAATATGTGATAAGCAGACTAAAAAATCTGCGGCGATCGGAGCGGTACTGGCGATGGGAACAGAATTTCTGTTTGCAGTCAGTGCCCCGGTACTGATCTCTTTTTTCACGCAGGATAAAAGTATGGTAGAACTAGTGCAGAAGCTGATGTTTATTGATATTGCCCTGGAAGCCGGACGAGTAACAAATCTGGTATACGGAAATGCACTGAAAACCAGTGGAGATGCTGTATTTCCGGTGATCCTCGGAGCTATTTTCATGTTTTTGTGTGCAGCGGGAGGAACGTATCTGCTGGGGATACAGCTGCATCTGGCAGTAGTGGGTGCTTATATCGGTCTGACAGCAGATGAATGCTGCCGTGCGGTCGGCATGATGATGCGCTGGCGGAGCGGAGCATGGAAGAAAAAAGGATTGATCGAAGATTGATGGAAGTGCATTTTTTATAATTAAAATATTGACAATGTGAAAAAATGTGTTATAGTTCTAAATGCAAATGCAACTCATTTGCATTTAGAACAAATATATGATTAAGTATTCATTTGATAAAGAAAGTATGGAAAGGTAAGAGTTATGTCGGAAGTTATTTTAGATACCTTAATAGATAGTATAAAGCTGGTGCCGTTTTTGTTCCTGACCTATCTGGCTATGGAATATCTGGAGCATAAGGCTGGCGAGAAGACCACACATATGGTGCGTAAAGCAGGTAAAATGGGACCGTTGATCGGTGGCGTGGCAGGTGTGCTGCCTCAGTGTGGGTTCTCGGCAGCAGCATCCAACTTATATGCAGGCAGAGTGATCACCCTGGGAACACTGATAGCCATTTATCTGTCCACTTCTGATGAGATGCTGCCGATCCTGATTTCGGAGAAAATGGATATCCGCTTTGTACTGGGTGTGCTGGGAGCGAAAGCAGCCATTGGTGCCATAGCCGGATTTGTGATCGATCTGTTGGTCCGGGAGAGGAAGATGCACCCTCATGACCATGTTCACGGGCATGAGGAAAATGATCATGAAGAGGAAGAGCACATTCATGAAATCTGTGAGCATGAGAACTGTCATTGTGAAGAGGATGGCATTTTTCTGTCTGCGGTAAAACATACGCTTCAGATTACCTTTTTCATTATAGTCATTGGATTTGTTCTGAACACAGCACTGCATTTTGTGGGAGAAGATGTTTTGGCCGGTCTGATCCTGAACCGTCCCGTACTGGGACCTGTGCTGGCAGGATTGGTGGGACTGATCCCCAACTGTGCAGCATCTGTGACCATAACGCAATTGTATATCAGTGGTGTGATCAGCCTTGGAGCCATGATGTCCGGATTGTTGGTAGGTGCGGGAGTAGGACTGCTGGTGTTGTTCCGCGTGAATCCGGATAAAAAGGAAAATCTGAAAATCGTGGGAATTTTATATGTGATTGGCGTTTTGACAGGAATTGTGATAAACTGGTTGTAGGCACGAGCAGTGCCAAAATTGAGAGCTGACTCTTTGACTGCTTGCAGGCATAAGAGGCAGATCCAATTTTGATAGGGCGACGCCCGTCCAGCGAGGGAACGCAGGGCGTTACCGAGCTGAGCAGCACTGCGGATGCTCCGGATCGCAATATAAAAGGACAGATATCTATGGAAGAACATAAATGTGAACACAATGATATTTCTTATCCTAAGGGATTGAAATGGACCAAACAGAGAAAATGTGTGTATCAGGTGCTGGAGGAAGCGACCGAGCCTCTCAGCGCCGTACAGATTTACAATCGTATTGAGAAAGAACACGAAGGCAGTGATTATGCTGTATCCACGATCTACCGGATCCTGGCAACATTTGAAGAACACGGAATGGTAGAGAAGACTACGTTCATGGGAGACGGTACCGTAGTATACGAATTGAACCGCGGGGAGCATACCCATTATGCGGTCTGCCTGGAATGTCATAAGCGGATTCCGCTACCCAGCTGCCCCTTTGCACATGTGCATTTAGAGCAGGATACCGGAGATTTCACTGTCACCGGACACAAATTAGAGCTGTACGGCTACTGCAAAAAGTGCCAGGAAGCCCGTAAAAAACAGTAATTTCACCTATTGTACAAATAAATCGAAAAAAATATTTAAATTTTTTTCAAAAAGTACTTGCATTCTTGAAAACCATGTGATAATATATGTCTTGTCGTTGCGGGAGATACAACAACGACACAGAAAATGCACCGCTAGCTCAGTTGGTAGAGCACCTGACTCTTAATCAGGGTGTCCAGGGTTCGAGCCCCTGGCGGTGCACTCGAGAGAACTGTTTTTGGAGACTTAGGAGCTCCGGGGACGGTTCTTTTTTTGCTTTTATTTTGTCGGACAAACTACTTTACAAAGCCGGGACCCCGTGTTATATTGAAATTAGCCAAAGAGAGACTAATGTCTAACTTCAAGACGCAGAAAACCCCGGGATGCGACCCCGGGGCTTTTTGTTGCCAGGCTGACTGTTGCTATTCATCACCGTCCAGCCATTTGCATATGTAGTAGCCGACTACACTTGCTATAACGGAGATAATAAAAGAGACTAATAACTCCAAGACGCCACCTCCTTCCTGCTGGAAAGAGTCAACAGCAAGCCAATTATATCACACGGTTCTTGTAGCGTAAACCGCCAAAAAACGACTTAAAATACCTATTGGGAGTCTTTTCTCTTAATCAGGGTGTCCGGAGTTCAAATCTTTGACGGATCCATATTCTCTTAAGGGGAGAACGGAAACCGAAATGGCAACCTTTCCACAGTCTGGTTGGAAACGGGAAACGATATAGATGAGGAACACTACAGAAAAATTGTTAATAGTTCTGTACATGAAGGATTCACGATATTTGAAATTGATGAGTGAGGGGAATACTATGAATGATGCAATAGCAATGATGTTTTCAATTTTAATTGTCATGTTCGGGTACCTGGTATTTAAGATATTGACAGATCAGTCCGAACCAACGACTACCAGCACCAGGAAACGGAGAAAGAAGAAGGGGACAGGTAAGCCGGTTATCAATAATAACTGGAATATGCGACCACTGGACACAAAAGATCCTGCAGACAAAGATCTGCGGTATGAGGACTTTGTAGAATCATCCTGGAAGGAAATAGAGAAATAATTGTCCGACAAACGCACACGCAGCATAGCTGGATCCACGCTTTCGGAAATTATTTTGTAGGACAAATATCACACGGTTCTTTTTTGTATAAATATTCAAGTTGAGGAGATTTTATATGACTGCGATATTTGATACGCATGCGCATTATGATGATGATGCATTCAACGAAGACAGAGAACAGCTTCTGGCGGCGCTGCCGGGGCAGGGAATTGCCCGGGTGGTGGATGTGGGTGCGAGCCTGGCATCCTGCCGGAAAGTGTTAGAGCTGATGGAGCAGTACGATTACATATACGGAGCCATCGGCGTACATCCCAACGAGACCGCGGAACTGACGGAGGAATCTTATTCCTGGCTGAAGGAACATTGCCAGAAAGAGAAATGCCTGGCGGTGGGAGAGATCGGACTGGATTATTACTGGCCGGAGCCGGACCACGAGACACAGAAGAAGTGGTTCCTGCGGCAGCTGGACCTGGCGCGTGAGATCAAAAAGCCTGTTATCATTCACTCCCGGGATGCGGCGAAGGATACCGTCGACCTCATGACGGAGGCGCACGCAGAGGAGATCGGCGGTGTAATTCATTGCTATTCCTATACGAAGGAGACGGCAAAGATATTCCTGGATATGGGATTCTACTTTGGAATCGGCGGCGTGCTGACTTTTAAAAATGCAAAGAAGCTGAAGGAAGCGGTGGAGTACATCCCTATGGACCATATCGTTCTGGAGACGGACTGCCCATATCTGGCGCCGGAACCGAACCGCGGCAAACGCAATAGCTCCCTGAACATTCCCTATGTGATCGCTGCCATGGCGCAGATCAAGGGGATCACAGAGGAAGAAGTGCGCAAGGCGGCATGGGACAATTCCCTGAAATTGTATCGAATGGATAAATAACCGGGTAAAAAGAAATGGAAGCAAGCAAAACAAAACTATTTTCAAAAGATGATCTGAAAAAACTGATCATTCCTTTATTGTTTGAACAGGCACTGGCAATCACTGTGGGCATGGCAGATACTGTCATGATATCCTCTGCGGGAGAGGCGGCGGTCTCCGGCGTATCCCTGATCGACATGTTTAATAATCTGATCATCAGCGTGCTGGCGGCACTGGCTACCGGCGGTGCCGTGGTGACCTCCCAGTTCCTCGGAGCAGGGAAAAAAGAGGACGCCTGCAAATCTGCAAAACAGTTGATCGTGTCATCGGTATGCATTACGATCGGTATATCGATTTTGGTCATGGTGTTCTGTAACGGCATCATTTCCCTGTTTTTCGGTAAAATTGAAGCGGACGTATTTCATAATGCTGTGATCTATATGATGATCTCTGCGCTGTCCTTCCCGTTCCTTGCCCTGTACAATTCCTGTGCGGCGCTGTTCCGCTCCATGGGCAATTCCAAGATCACGCTGAAGGTCTCCATCGTGGAAAACATCATTAACATCGGCGGTAATGCTTTGGGCGTTTATGTGTTGGGACTGGGCGTGGCAGGTGTGGCGATTCCTTCCCTGATCTCCCGTGCAGTGGCAGGATTCATCCTATATCATTTGCTGAAAAACCCGTCCAACGAAGTGCATTTATTAAAAGAAAGATTTCGCATCGACTGGCCGGTGATCCATAAGATTTTTTACATAGGCATCCCCAGCGGGATTGAAAATGGTATTTTCCAGCTGGGTCGTGTCATTGTGGTAAGCATTATCGCGGGTTTCGGAACTGTGCAGATTGCTGCCAACGGCGTGGCGAACAGCCTGGACAGCATGGGCTGTATCGTGGGACAGGCTATGAATCTGGCAATGATCACAGTGATCGGCCGTTGCGTCGGCGCCGGAGATTCCGGTCAGGTACGGTATTATACGAAAAAATTATTGAAGATTACCTACTTGTGTACCTTTATGGTAAACAGCGTCATCCTGCTGTGCCTGTCGTGGATCCTGAAATGCTACGGATTAAGCCCGGAGACCACGCAGTTATCCTATATTCTGGTCATGATCCACAACGGTATGGCGATGCTTTTGTGGCCGGCGTCTTTTGTACTGCCGAACATGCTTCGTGCCTGCAATGACGTACGGTTTACCATGGTGCTGTCTATTTTTTCCATGTTCGTGTTCCGTATCGGATTCAGCTATATCATCGGTGTGAACATGGGTTACGGAGCCATCGGTGTCTGGATCGCTATGGTACTGGACTGGATATTCCGTGTGATCTGTTTTGTGAGCAGATATTTGTCCGGACATTGGCTGAAGACAGCCAGACTACAGGATAACAGATAGCAACAGTTCACGGATGAACTGTTATGAGGTATAATGTGGGAAAAAGAGAGAGAGGTATGCAATATGCAGGTAGTATTGGAAAATGAAGCTTTAAAAGTAACTATCAACAGCTTTGGTGCAGAGCTTGCAAGCATTCGGGGGAAAGCAACTGATACCGAGTATCTGTGGAATGCGGATGCAAAATTCTGGAAGAGAACTGCCCCGGTACTGTTCCCCTTTGTAGGAAGTCTGAAAAATAAGGAATATCATTATGAAGGAAAGACCTATTCCATGGGTCAGCACGGCTTTGCCAGAGATATGGAGTTTGCTGTGGATGTGCAGACGGCGACAGAAGCATGGTTTTCCCTGCGATCCAATGAAGAAACAAAAGCAAAATTCCCGCTGGAGTTTATCCTGAAGATCGGTTATGAATTGGAAGGAAAAGACCTGAAGGTCATCTGGCAGGTGGAAAATCCGGATACGAAAACACTGTATTTTTCCATCGGCGGACACCCCGCATTTATGTGCCCTGTGGATGAAAAAGGAAAGCAGTCGGAATATTATTTCAAGTTTGATACGGACAAAGATCTGACTTACGGATTGGTGGCAGATGACGGACAAGGACTCATGGGACAGCAAAAGGATGTATTACCGGTGAAAAACGGTTATGCGCAGATCACAGAGCATTTATTTGACCGGGATGCCCTGATCGTGGAGGATCGTCAGGCTTCTGCAGTGAGCCTGTGTACTCCGGACAAAAAGCCGTATGTTACCTTAAGCTTTGATGCTCCGTTATTCGGTCTGTGGTCTCCCGCAGGCAAGGGAGCACCGTTTATCTGCATTGAGCCATGGTATGGCAGATGCGACAAGACGACCTTTGACGGCAGTTTAGAGCAACGGGAGTACAGTAATACCCTGCAGGCAGGCGAGGTATTCCGCAAGGAGTACACTATCACAATAGAATAATTACGAGAAAGCGAAAAAACTTCGGGAAAAAGCGTTAGGAAAAAAGCTTCTGGCACAGAAAAAGATTGTGCCCGGAGCTTTTTTTGATGCTGCTATTCAATATAAATTTATCGATTATCAATAATTTTATATTGACATTCGTATCATAGAGTGATATGTTAAGGATACCAAGAAGGAAAGAGGTATTCATTATGGAGAAGAGAGAGTTGTCGGAAAAGGAGCTGCGGGAGAAAAAGTTATCTTTGGCGAAGGGGACAAAGTACCTGCTGGATTTCATGTTCTATGCGGGAATCCTGGTGACGATAAGTCTGCCGCTTAGTCTCAAATATATAGGAAAATATCTGGAGGCGGTGGAGGAGCATTACCTTCCGGCGGTGATCATATTCGCCATCCTGGGTGTGCTGGCATTATTGTTGGTCAATGAACTGCGCAAGATGTTTGGCACGGTGCTTAACGAGAACTGCTTTGTACCGGAAAATGTGGCGAGCCTTAGGAGAATGGGAGACTTAAGCTTTTTCATCGCGGCCATGAGCGCTGTGAGATGTGTGGTGTACATGACCATTGCCATGCTGGTGATCATTCTGGTATTTATCATTGCAGGCATGTTCAGCAAAGTGCTGGCAATGGTATTTGAAGAAGCCGTGCGCTACAAGGAAGAAAACGACTTAACGATCTAAAAATTCAGTCACGAAGTGATAGAGCGTGTGATACGCGACTATGTAAATGACGCCGGCTGAACGGAAATTCAAAATTAGAAAGGCATCTATTATGGGAATCATTGTAAATCTGGATGTAATGATGGCAAAGCGGAAGATCAGTCTGACGGAACTGGCGAATCAGGTGGATCTGACACAGGCAAATTTATCCATCCTGAAAAATAATAAAGCAAAAGCAATCCGTTTCTCTACACTGGAATCCATCTGCGAGGTGTTGCATTGCCAGCCCGGAGACATTCTGGAGTACGTAGAAGACACAAAAGAAGAGGAAACCAAATAAAACCTGAGAGGGGGAGATCATAATGCAGGAAAATACAGTAGTACAGGAAACAAATTCAGTGAATCAGGAACAGATTTCCGGGCAGAATGTAGTCCGGGTGGTGGAAAAGACAGAGACTGTGGAGACAAAGCGCTTGCAGGAGCACTATAATTTCTTTGGACCGGTGACTTTTCTCTATGCCGTATTCTATGCATTTTGTATGTTCCGGAACGGCTCGGGGATCACCTTCCCTTTTTTTCTCGCAGGCACTTTACTGTATTTTGTCTTCTCACTGTCAAAACTGGGAATTACCTTGAAAAAAGGAAGCGCCTTTTACATGATCAGCATCCTGCTGCTGGGGGTATCCACCTTCTGCACCGACGGATGGGCGATCATAGGTCTGAACAAGCTGGCGGTGTTTCTGTTAGTGATGTGTCTGCTGCTGAATCAATATTTTGATACGAAAAAGTGGAAGCTTGGGAAATATGTGGGGAGCATCTGCCAATTGGTGGTTATGAGTTTTGGGGAACTGGGGAAGCCATTTTCCGATGGCAAAGCCTATTTTCGTGAAAAGGGAAAAGTAAATAAGAAGGTATGGTATGGGCTGCTGGGAGTAGTGATCGCACTGCCGATTGTGCTGATCGCTGCCGGACTGTTAAGCTCTGCCGATGCGGTATTCCGTAAGATGACAACGGATTTCATGAACTGGATCCGCCCGGGCAATATATTCAACGTAGTCATCCGGGTAACATTTCTGTTCTTTACTTCCTATGCACTGACTTCTTATCTGTGTAAGAGAAGCATCCCGGAAGAAGTGAAGGATCGCAGAAAGGGTGAGCCGGTACTGGCAATTACGATTATGTCATTGCTGTCACTTTTGTATCTGTTGTTTTCCGGTATTCAGATCTTCGGATTGTTCTTGGGGAAAATGCAGCTGCCGGAGGGCTATACCTATGCACAGTACGCAAGAGAGGGCTTCTTCCAGCTGTTGGCTGTCAGCATTCTGAACCTGATCCTGGTATTGGTGTGCCTAAGCTTTTTTAGGGAGAGTAGGGTACTGAAAGTAATTATGACGATTATGTCATTATGTACTTTTATCATGATCGCGTCCAGCGTAATGCGAATGATCATTTATATCCGGTATTATTATCTGACTTTCCTGCGGATCTTCGTATTGTGGATGCTGGCGGTATTATTCGTCATGTTTATCGGAGTACTGATCAACATTTACAGGGAAAGCTTCCCTCTGTTCCGCTATGGTGTCGTGATGGTGACAGTTCTGTACCTGGCATTGTCCTTCAGCCATCCCGACTATATTATAGCCAGAGTGAATATTGCCAATGCACCCGGCGGAGACTTCTCTTATCTGAGTGATCTCAGTGCGGATGCGGCACCGGTCATTATTCCTTATATGGAGAGTCTTGGGTATGATTTTGGCGCCTATGAACTGGAGAACCCTACGGATATTATGAGTGAAGATACGCAGGCTCAGTGGTGGGGGAGTTATCAGCCGAAGGGATTCGGATATTATTACCTGAACCATAATAAGAAGCGTCTGGATCAGACATCTCTGCGGACATTTAATATTTCCAGATATATGGCGCGGAAACAGATAGAGGCAAGAATCGATGGAAAATAAAGAAATGAATACGGAAAAAATAAAGTTTTATAAAAAGCATCCGGTGTTGCTTGCATGGCTGATTTCTATATTTATCGGACTGGGCTATGCGCTTTTTACGATCATAGCCTCTGTTATTCATTATGAGCAAAGAGATTATGTATGGGAGATCATTAAGGCTTTTACAGAAATGTTTACCTGGGCAATTTTAATGGGAGCGGTACTGGTATTTCCTGTGGTGCTGACGATCAGTGAAGTAATCTGCCTGATCTGTGAGGAACGAGGGCACCCGGTGAAGGGAGACTGGCTGTTTGACCAGCATGTATTTTGGCTGGGCGGATTCTATGAAATTTGTTATTTGGGGTTGATTAGGGATGTGACATCCGCTGACTGGCAGACGCAGTTAAGCAATTCCAATCAACATACACCGATTTACAGTGGTTCCATGGTTACTTTTATAGTACTCCTGCTGCTGGCATTTATAGGGTATGAGATTCTGCAGAGCATTCCGCTTCGGAAGCTGCCGCCCCTTGTGACAGTCCTGTCGATTTCCGCAATGTACCTGGGACTGCTGGAGCTGATCCTGTTCACAGTACAGATATTCAAGCCGACGATTTTGCTTGATGGATATTTGCTATTATTTCCACTGTGCTGTGTGCTGCTAGTGGTGCGACTGCTTCTGAAGAAAATACGGGAGTGGAATGCACTGATGCAGAATGCGGAGGCGGAACACTTTGGGACGGGGAAGATTTATCAGAATCCCATGCTGCGTTGGTGTGACAGCATATTACGGAAGGCTGCATGGTGGCCGGTGCTGGGACTGGTATTGATGTTCCCGCTGTTGGGGATCCTGATCGCAATCCTCATGCTGTTTGGGCAGGCACCGGATTCTGTGATTAAAGCATTCACGGAGACCAGCGACTGGAATCTGTCTCTCAGGCAGGCACCGCAGAATGTCATGTATGATGAACATTATCTATGCACGGTAGCTGCCGGCGGTCATAAAAAGGTCGTAAAGCCCATCCGTCTGGGGAGGCGGCATGGGCATGAAGTCATTGTAAACCGTCAGCTGTGCATTGCGAACGCTTTTGAACAGGTGTTGGAAGAACGGACTCCCGGCTTCCACCGGGCGCTGCGTCATTTTTATGACACTTACGGGTTCCCTGTGGCGAGACTGATCCACAGTAAATACACGGCGGATCTGGTGTATTTTATCATGAAACCTTTAGAATGGATCTTCCTGTGTGTGCTGTACCTGACGGACGCCCATCCCGAGAACCGCATTGCTGTGCAGTATACCGGCAAGACAGCGGAGCAGGTGGAAGGATAGTGAAATATTAGTGGAAAAAGCTCTCCTTTTTGGATATAATAATATTTGAAAGGGAGACTTTTTTATATGATAAAAGTGAATTGAACTAAATCGGAATTTGAGGGAGAAAACAGTATGAAAAAGATTATTGCAACGGTTCTTTGTCTTGTGTTGGTACTTTCATTGGCTGGTTGTGGAAATAATGATCAAAGTTTAGATACGCAGCAAATGACTGACCCCCAAAAGTGCTATGCACAGTTTTCGGGGTCTTTTACAGCTACCGTTGAGCAACTCTTGCCGGATTATTGTGCGCTTCCGGGAAAAACGATTGCCGTAGTTCACTTCTTTCAGACTGCACCCTTTTTACTTCGCTTTCAGGAAGATATGACCGGAAAGCTTGTTGAAGGAACGGTTTATGTGTTTGAGTTCAAGACATTTGAAGTTGAGATTCCGGCTGATGAGAAAAATCCAGAGATTTCGGACTATATGTATTCAATAGATGTTACCAATTATAGAGTTGCGGAAGATGGCGAACTCGGGTTGGAGAGCATATCGCCGACTGTTGAAATAATATCGAAGTAGATAACCGGATTATTTAATAAGAAATCACCGTAGTAAAATCCAGTTTGTGGAGAATACTGACTTATGAAAATACATATTATTGGTTGCAGTGGTTCTGG
>ERZ1031078.26-NODE-26-length-42788-cov-13.033464_pt1 | contig 42788 bp, 61 predicted proteins | sample MGYA00518179_ERZ1031078 | MGnify/ENA primary metagenome ERZ1031078 (study PRJEB33719, sample SAMN04261274) | wastewater metagenome | biome: rural village; feature: human; material: feces | host: Homo sapiens | place: El Salvador | collected 2014-01-14 ... | reverse complement strand
ATTCGCCGTTGGCCGGGGCCTGCGGCGTGTTTTCCGTACCGGCTCCGGCGGCGGGGGCCTCGGTGCTGGCGGGCGGGTTTGCGGCGGAGGCGGCGCTGGTCGTGGCGATATTGCCGTTCTGCCCCTGCTGGCTCTGCGTCTGCTGCTTGTAGACTTGCTTCAGCAGCTCTTCGGTTGTCGGCATGTGCTCACCTCACAAACTCAGTTGGAAACAAAATCGCTGCTCGACCAATTGGCACTCGCGCCTGCCGCGCCCATCCAGACCTTGATCTCGCCGTTGTGCGTGTAGTAGGCGTTCTGGATGAGGGCCATTCTGGGTTCCCACGCGATCGGATTGTCAGCCGTGCCCTGTTTTACGTCCTGCTCGACGTACACCTGCCGGACGAGGATCTTGTTGACGTAGGTATTCCGCCAGTCATAGCCCAGCTTGTCCGATTGCGTCACGTCCTCCGTGATGCCGCCTGCGGCCTGCACGAGCTTGCCGTCCGTAATTGCTTTCTTTACCTGTGCCAGTTTAGCCTCTGTCATATGCCGCCTCCAGTTCCGCCAGCACGTCGCTGGCCGTTTTTTTGCCCATCTTGCAGGTGCACGTGCCGTCGCGGTTGTCGGTGATGGGACCGGCGACGCAGTAGTCGGCGTTGTCCCATTCCTGCACCTGCTCCTCGGTCTCGCCGGTGGGGTTTCCGTCGGTGCCGTAGACGGGGACAGTATCACGCTGGACGATGGACCAGCTCAGTCCGTCCACAAACAGCTGCACGGCGGCAGCGTGGGTCATGGTCAGCGTGACGGACTTGGACGCGCGCCCGTCCCAGTCGCGATCCGCCATCCGCCCGGCAATGCTCGCCGGGTATTCGGTTCCATTGGTTTTGAAGTATGTCATATTGTCATCCCTTTCTTTTCAGTATGACTGTGCAAACCAGCTTTGATTTGTCGCTAATCGGCCACCCCATGTAACTTGATCCCAGTGAATATTTGGCGTTTATCGTCAGCTTCCCGTTTACAGTCGCGTTTTCTGTTATTTTAAAAGCGAGAAGTTCATATCCCTGGCTAATAGGAGTGGTGGTGTACATTTTGTTAAACCTAATCGAATTTTCTATGGATGTTTTTACGGCTATGAAATGTAAAGATTGTTCTCCGAAAACAAAGTATTCAGCAAGATCGTATTTCGTCCAGTCGAACGAAGCATTTTCGAGCGTCATCACTTCCCTGCTGATCGCCGTCGGGTTCATCTCAACAACAACCGTGTCGTTCACCTCGCGGGTGGCCATGATGCTGTAGACTGTGCCGTCGATCATGACTTTACCCCCCCCCACTTGGTAATTCGTACCATTTAAAAGTGCAACGTGTGCCATGTTGATTCCTCCTTTATGCTGGCTCGAAAGATAAAACCTTCACATACGCGCTTAAATCGCCCAAGCACGGATTTATCATGTTGAAATTAGGTATATAGGTTCCTTCTTTTGTCGCTTGTATAGTAAAAATCATTGATTTGTTGTCACTCGCCGCATGATAATCAGTGACACCATCGCCAGTAATGGTATTGCAGTTTCCTGTGACCTGTAATTGCAAAATGCCAGGTGTCATCTGGATTGTCATCGAGTTTCTGTTTAGATACACGTATTGCGTTTTCGAACCAAATGATACGCTCCCCTCCGTGCTCGGGTAAGTGAGCGTAGGCATTTGAATGTCTTTAACGCTGTCGTATTGACTAATTTGGTACTTCCACGACATATCAATCGTGTACGATCCTTTGGCAAACAGGATATCGAATGCCGTCCCGCCCAGAAGGGTTTTACCCCCCCCCATTTGGAATTTCGTTCCATCTATCATCTGCGCCCCGCCCACGACCTCATACGCCGTGCCGGATATCAGGGTTTTGTGACTCATGTTTTGGCCTCCAAGACGATGGTGTATATGCTACCCTCAACAAGTAAATTTGCAGATGGGAACGCTGGGAGCACCGCTTTTCCGTTTTGTGAAAAATTAAACATTGATGTTACACTTGGGCTATCTTTAGATGAGATGCCGCTGTATTTTCCGCCAGAAACTATTCCATTCATTTTCTGATAATCTTTCTCATACACAATTAAGACTGTCACCCCAGTCATATTGTAATATCCGGCAGTTACGTACAGCGCTTGCACGACTTCATATTTGTCGTAATCTAAGCGTGCATCATTAACCGTGAAGCTGCCACTCACAGTGGACGGCAGTTTGCCAGTAATGACAATGGTCTTCTCCACCTCTCGCGTAGCGACGACGCTGTACGCTGTGCCGTCGATGAGAGTCTTGCCGCCTGCGACGGCGTAATCCGTCCCCGCCGCTCGTGCCATATGTGCCATGTGCCGTCCCTCCTTATTCGTACTGCCAGGCGATCTGGCCGTTCTTCGTGGGCGTCGTCTCAGCAGAATTCAGAGATTGGCCGCGCGCCATGTACGAGGTGTAGTTCGTGTCGTCCTCGGTGACGGCGGTGGTGCGGCCAAGCTTGGTGTTGATGGCCGTCTCGTCCGGGCTGATCAGCTTGGGGAATAAATCGAGCATGGTTCGCCCTCCTTACATCAAGATATACGCGCACGGCAGGTCGAGCGTCGGCACGGTCTCGCAGGAGAAGGTGATGCCCTCCTCGTTCGCGCTGTAGACCTTGACGCCGCACTTCGCAGCCTCCTGCCACTGCGCCAGCGTCGCCGACGTGTCGAGGCCGACGGCGTCGTTGCGCCCGCTGCCGATGTTGATGGCCACGGTCTGCTTGTTCTCCGTCCAGCCCGCCGCGGTCAGAACAAACGTCGCGCCCTGCGATTTTTCCGCCTTATTGCCGATCTTGGCGATCTCTGCGTCGCGGTTCACGTTCGCGGTGTTGATGGCGGCAATGGCCGTGGTGTTTTCGTTCGTCGCCGCCACGTTCTGCGCGACGGTCTTGGAAAGCGCCGAGACCGCCTCAGCCGCGCCGCCGCCGGAGGCGATGGCTTTCTGCACGGTCTTGGTCAGCTTCTCCATGCCGACGGTATTGTTCGGGATGGTACCGGCGGAAATGCCCGCAAGCTGCGCCTGCACGTTTTCAATCGCGGCCTGAACGGTCTCGGCATTGACTGCTGCCGTCGGCGTAAACGAAACGTTCGAAGCGATCAGTGCCGGGATGAGAACGGTATTGATATACGTCTGCAGAGTAAGCACGCCCTCGTCGAACTTCGCTTTCAGCTGCGCGGCGGATAGCCCGCCGATGTCGTTTGGGTAGTCGTCCAGCTTCTGGATGATGCTGAGATCGGTGTCGAGTTTCGGAATGCTCATTTATGCCACCCCCGTTTCGTTGAGCGCCCTTTGCAGCTCTCCGTAGCCGCTGCCGCCGTTGACCGGGATCTGCCCGGCCTGCGGGACCTCGGGCATGAGGTTCCCGCTCGTCGCGCCCTGATTCATCTGCGACATGGCCTGATTGCCTTTCAGCTTGTCGATCAGCTCCTGCCGCTTGGAGACATAGCCCTCCGGGATACGCTCGAGGTAGTCGACCAGCTCGATCTTGCCCTGCATGAGCAGGTTGTCGAGCGTCTGCACCGTCGTGATCTCCGACCAGTAGGCCGACGCGCCGACGTCGAGCTTCAAAGAAAGCGGGATGCGGTTGAGAATGTCGAAATCGAAGGGCGTATTGAAATCCTGCTCCGGCAGCGTCATGCCGAGCGGCTGCGAATTGAGCTGGTCCTTCGTCAGCATCTTCACCTGCACATACCGCGTGCCGTAGTACACGCGCATGTGGTCAAGGTAGATGCGGCCGAGGTCTTCGATGGATTCGTACATGTTGAGCTTCACCAGCTCCAAAGGCGCGTTGGACGCGCGCTGCAGGGCCACGATGGCGGACGTGTTGTCCGGCCGGGTATCGCCGAGGGCCGCGTCAGAAGCGCCCATGAAGTTCTGCGTGTAGTTGATGGCGGAGTCGATGAACTGCGAGACCTGCGGGGAGATCGTCGCCGGGTCCAAAATTTTCGCCACGTTGTTGACGTCGCCGCCGTTGATGCCGATGGCCGCGCCGACGCGGCTGTCCCAGCGCGGCACGCGCGTCTTATCGTAGACGATCTTCGGGAACGCCGTGGTCATGAGCGAGAGCATCGACATGGCGAACAGCTTATTGACGAAGATCTGGTTCGGGATCAGCTCGGCAATGAGCGCCTGTCCGTGGTAGCAGTCCTGCACGTAGTCCCACGGCATCCACGTGATCGGGTAGAGCTTCAGGCCCGTGTCCTTCTCCTTCTCGATCTCCACGTCCTTCGTACACTGGAAGCTGTGGATGGTGCCGGTCTCGTCGTCCTTCCAGAGATAGACGATGAGCGTGCAGAGTTTATCCTGCAGGGTATCCATCTGGTTGTTGTAGTCTTCCGTGTCCGGGCGGATGCGGTCGATATCGTCTTTCTTGACGCCGTTGCGCTTGGCAAGGCGCTTTACCTCGTCCACCATGAGGCGGCGGGGGATGATGATATAGGGCTGCGTCTGCACGCGCCGGTCGTTCGGGTTGCCGAAGATCACGCGCGTGTTCTCGATGATCTCGGTGACGATGTCGCCCTTCGCCTCCTGCCCGGTCTCGATGTCCGGGTCAAAGTAGGTGTAGGTCGCACCGTCGCCGTCGACCGCCGCGTTGCGCATGAACTGGCGCGTCAACGTCACAACCTTGTTCCGCTCAAAAATAGCCGCAAACTGCTTATTCATAACGTCGGCGACCTTCTCAAGATCGCCGAGCGAATACATACTGGTCGAGCCGAGCGGCGAAGCCTGCATGGAGAGGTTGTCGCTCGAGATCGTCGCAATCTGGAACAGCGCGACGCGCTTGAGGAAGTTAAAGACCGGCGTCGGCAGGCCGTTACTCTCCACGCCCTCCCACTGCTTGCCGATAAAAAAGTTTTCGTTTTTCTGCACCGTGTCGTACAAATTCAGCTGCGTGTTGACCTGTACGCCCCGGTCATATCTGCGGTACGCCTTTTCCGGCGTCATTTTCTCTTTCATTCTCTGTCACCCTGCGGATGGCCGTCATAGCCCAGAATATTGTTCATGCCGTCCATCATGCGCTTCATCTGCTCCTGCATCCGGCGTTCTTCCTCGGCCAGCGCCGAGTCCGTCGCCCCAAGCGCGGACTGCGTCGCTTCCGGCTCCCGCTCCTTCTGCGGGGCCGTGCCGCGCGTGACGAGCACATAGCCGAGAATACAGACCGCGATCTGGCAGCCCAAAATCAGCAGCTGCAAAACCAGTCCAAGAATCGTTTCCATAGCACCCTCCTATTTCACATTTCCGGTGTAGCGGACCTTCTGGTCGATGCCGAGCACGGTCACGTCGCCGAAGGTCGAGCCGCTTGTAATGACGATCTTGTAATAGACGAACTTCTTCACCTTCAGCTTGATCCGCTCGATCTGCGGCGCGCGGTTCGTCAGGAAAGACCAGTGAATGAAATTCACGTGATCGAAGCCGGACAGGCTCGAGGCCACTTCCTTCTCCGCGTAGTCGCTCTTTTTGTCCGACCGGGCGGAGATCAAAATCCGCGCATTCGTCGCAGGCTTCATCGAGACCCAGATGATGGAGCTGGTCTTGCGCTTGTAGTCGGCGTTGAACGACATGTTCCCGGATTCGTACCGGGATTCGATCGCCACGCCGTCGTCCGACGTGTGCATATGGTCGAAGTCGACCAGCCGCCCGTCGGAGAAGCCAAGATACATTGCCATCCCGTCCGCGCACGCGCAGGTCGCCGGGAGGCCCGTGAACATGTACCAGACGTTCGTCTCGTAGTTGTTGACCAGCACGGTCCCCTCCGCGTCGTTCAGAAACAGGAAGTATTCGTGCGTCATATTGTTGTCGAAGGCGAAGATCTTCGACACGTCCGCGCTGTTCATGGTCTGCTGCACGCGGGCGGAGATGTTTTTCGCGTTGCGCTCGTCGGCGTACAGCGTCGTCGCCAGCCGCCATTCGAACACATTGCCCGCGCAGATCGAGCGCGGGTAGTTGTTGACGAGCTGCACCTGTCCGGGTGCTTCGTTGCCGATCTCCCTGTGAATGGGCACCGTGTAAAAGCCTGCCGTCGTGCTGCCGTCTTCCAGCGTGATAGCCGAATAGCTGGTGGCATAGACCGCTTCCGGCTTGAAGACCAGCAGCTTCGAGTAGTGCCGGGACATGGCAGTGATGGGCGTGTTTGCCGTGCCGATCTGCACTTCATACAGGTCCGGGAAATACTCGGCGCTGGCCTCGCCCGTCTCTGTCACGCCGCAGTAGTACGCCTTGTTGCTGCCGTCGCCGTACAGAAACACGCGCGTATCCGATGCGCCGTTGAAAAATTCGCTGAATCGCATCTTCTCGATCTTCGCACGCAGCGTGTTCGCCACGTTATAGAAGACTTCGACGTTGTTGCTGCCCTGTGCCGGGGCCTCGTCAAATGTAACGGTCCCGGCCTCCTTGTCGATGGTGAAGCCGGTCGTCTTCTCCGTCTTCTCCACGAATACAAAGTCGATGCTGGATACGCCCTTTTCTGGCAGCTGATAGACCGTCGACGTGCCGTCGGCGGAGAACCGTACCCGGCGCTTGCCGGTCAGCATATTGACCGGTTCCAGCGTCGTACCGCCTCCGCCCGGCGCGGAAGCGGTCACGACGACCGGCACATACCCGTGTACGGTGTCGACGTATCCGATCCCGTCCCATACCAGATACTCCGAGCCGTTCAGGATATAGAGTTTATCTCCGAAGCCGAAAAACGTTGTCGGGGCGTCCAGAATGTCGCCGATGTTCTCCGCTCCGTCTTCCGTCATATTCCAAACTGCGCCGTCAGCCGCACAGACCGTCACCTCGCCACCGGCAACGTAGCCATGCCACATGCCGCGGACAGCGCCGGTAAAGGCGTGCAGGGTGTTATAACCCGGTCTGACGCGCAGATGATATTCGTTTGTGATCTCGAAGTTCTTGAGGACCGACGCCTCGCCCAATTTCAGCTGCGTATCGCCGTCGTTGGACTCGTTCAGCCCGAGAAACTTCTTGATGGTAAAGACCTTGCTGTCATCTTTGGTGGAAATTGTCGCCATAGTGTTTGCTCCTTCAAAAGGAATAGGGCGTACATTGCTGTACGCCCTATGTTTTGCTTACGCGTCGACCGCTTCGGCCATATCAGACCAGAACATGCCGGACTTGAAAGCCGCTGCGCGGATCGTATCGCCCGCCGCAGAAGTCGGCTTGGTCGAGGAATCATACTCGATCGCAGTCTTGGAGAAACGCGGGTCGGAGCCGTCCAGCGTGTACTTGATCGTTTCGCCGGTGCCAGCCGTCAGCGTGACGGTGTGGCTGGCAACCGCGATCGTCGGCTTCGTGCAGACCTTGCCAGCCGCGCAGGCAACATAGATGCCGTTTGCCATCGTCGGCATAACGAATGCGTCGTACAGGAAACGGCCCTCCACAAGCGCGCCGCTGTAGCCCTGCGGGTCGATGTGCATTTTGTACTCATGCAGTTTCACAGGGGAAATCGCAGCGTTCTTGAACACCAGCATGAAGTACACGTTGGCGGGCATTCTTGCGATCTTCTTGACGGGGACACCGTCAAATTCACCGACAATACCCTTGCCGAGTGCTTTCGCCGCCAGCGGCTCGATGTTGTTCCACTCGGACGCAAGCTTGATGAACTTGTAATACTTTGGATTGATGTAGAACGTGCGGCCCTCCGCAGGAACGTTGTGCTCGTCCAGCGCAACATTCGCGTCAAGCATGTTCTCGACAATCGTAGTCTTGGACGGTTCCGCCGACAGCGCAACGTGCAGGCCGGCCTTTTCCGCCCACTTATCCATGCGGTAATTGTCGATTTCCGGGGTCACGACCTCGCGCATCTCGCGGCGCAGGCATTCGCCAGACTTCTTGATGCCCATCTGCTCCTTCATGTCGCCCTTGTCAATGACAAAGGAGAACGAACGATCCCTCTCCATCGGGAGCTCGTATTCCACGTCGGTCAGATCCTTCGGAACACCGTACCGGTTGCCGTTGCCTCTGCGGTTGTAGTCAACGAGCGGCACAGTGCCGACCTCGTGGAATCGGACAGACTTTACGCCGATAAATTCGCCGTCAAACTTCTTGCTGAACGAGCCCTGCGTATAGCTGTCCTGAAAAAATCTCTCCAGTACCTGACTGGAATACTTGTCTGCAAGATGGATAACTCCTGCCATATGTAGACCTCCTATTTAGTCGTCGCTAAGGAAGCCCTCCAGGAACGGGTCTTTGCCGGTCTCCTGCTTCGTAGACTGCAGGCTTCCCAGCGATTTTTGTCTGTTGCTTTCGTTTTTGGCCCGGATTGCTAACTTCTCGTTGGCCTCCCTGAGCTGTCGTTCCAGATCCCGGCGCTGATAGTCTCCGTAGGCATCCGTCAGAAGCTCGCCGCCGCGGACCGCCTCCCACACTTCCTGCGGGATGGTCTTGGGGTCGACGTCCTTGTACTTCTTCTGGAACCGGGCGATATCGTCCTTCTGCCGCTGCTCGGCATCGCGCTTGCTGCTGGCCTCGGCTTCCTCGGCCTTCTGCTGCGAGTGGAGCCGCTGCTCGGCGTCCTCGCGCAAAATGCGCTCTCGTGCCGTCTCCGGGCTGATCCCCTGCGCGACGAGAAGATTCGTGCGGATGGAAGTCAGATACTCCGGAACACTCTTTCCGGATGCTTCCGCCGCCGCGCGCAGCGTGTCGAGAATGGCAGAATTTTCATCACGGAACTTGGCAAGGTCTGCATTCTCCTGCTGCAGACGATCGCGCTGCTCCGTAACGTGGTCATAGTTCAGCCCCTTCTGGGCAAGCTCTGTGACCTGCTGCCGGGTGTACTGCTTGGTCTCCTTGTTGTACTTGAGGTCGAACATCGGTTCCTCGGTGCCGGGCTGCTCGTCAGCGGCCGTGTCCTCGTGCGCCTGCTCGTCCTCGCCCTGCGTAGATTCCTGCTCCTGCGTAGTCTCCTCCGTCTCGGTCGGCTCGGTCTGGTTGCCGTCGCCGTCGTCTTCCGTCAGATTTTCGTATTCGCTCAGATCCACGTCGTAGTTGTCGTCATCCACAACAACTTCGGTTTCGTTCTCGTTCATGCAATGTCCTCCTGTATTTGGCTCTGGTAGGCCAATTCAACGGCTATGGTAGGCCGTTTGTTTACATAATCAGCAGCACAGTCCGCCGTAGTAGGGCGTGATGTCCTCCCACTTTGAAGCCTTCTTCGCGGCCAGCGTCTGGATCAGCTCGGAATACTTGGCGTTGAAGAACGCCGCCATCGAGTCGTTTTCCCCCAGCAGCAGGTGTGCCGCGAGGCCGTAGGGCATGATGCCCTGCGCGAGCACGTCGTCCAGGTCGATGACGTCCGTGAAGTTCGTGATCTCCCTGCAGATATCCCGCGTGCCGTCGTCCTGCGCCTCGTAGGTGTCGGAATACGGGAACAGCTCGTGCCGCAGGATGTTGAGGATAGACAGCGTCCGGAGTTTATACTCGGCGGTGTCCGCGGTGGAGGTCTCGCCGGTTGACTCGTTCTGCTCGTCCATCAGATGGATCGCGCGGGCAAACACCCATGCAGCAGTCGTCGTGTTCATAAACATATCTCCCGTGTATTCTTGTAGGTAAATAGGTTAATAGCCGATATAAGAAGCGCTCGGCGCGCCTCCGGTCATATATTCGTCGTAGTCGTCCAGCTGGTCTTCCTCGTAGTCGTCCACCTCGACTGGCTTCTCCGGTTTGAGTGTCCGCATGACGCAGAAGTAGCGCAAGGCGTCGACGTCGTGTGTCAGCTCGTGCGGCTGCTTGGCGCAGTCGTTCGGGTTCTTCTCGTCGTGCTGGATGGCCTGAATATCGTCGATCAGGCTCTTACAGCTCTCGCAGATCATCAGCCCCGGCTTCCCGTCCGGCAGCAGCTTCAGCATTTCCTTGACGGACATGAAGCCCTGCACTCGGTTATTGGCCGCTTTCAAGACCGGCAACCCGCATTCGCTGAAGATCTGCGCCATCGTCTTGCCGGTGTCCTTCTGCGTCGACCACATATCCGGCGGGGCAATGGTGTATTCGATGCGCTCCCGTGCAGGCGTCAGCGAGATCGCCGCACTCGCTGCCTCGGAGACAATGAGCTTGGATTCGTTGTACTGCCTGTACACATAGCAGCGCCCGGAAAAGTCAACCGCGATCCACAGGCAGGCAAACATATCGAGGCCGTAGTCGAACGCCCGGTATTTCGCCCAGCGCGGGTCAATCGGAAAGTCTTCCGGGAAGGTATGCACCCCGCGCCGGAACTCCGGGAAGAAGCCGCCGGACAGCGCGTCCCAGTCGCCGTACCGGTGCGCCCTGCGCACATCCTCCGGCAGAAGGTCCAGCGCATTGACATAGTCGGGGGACCCTTCCAACAGGTCGACGTTGTCTTCGACTGTCGCTTTAATGAACAGATAATCGTCCGGGTTCTCGTTCGGCAGGAAGTCGCGCTTGACAAACAGGCGCTTGACCCACTGGTGCCCGATGCCGCCCGGGTTGCACGTCAGGTACATCCGCTTTGGAAACGGCGTGGCGCCTCGGCAGCAGGCCGCGATCCCGCGGAACTCCTGCTCGGTAAACTGCGTCGCTTCCTCGATGAAGATCCAGTCGTATTCCTGGCCCTGATACTTACCGGCGACAGCGGATCCGAAGCCGTCCATGTTGCCGAATTTGATCGTCGAGCCGTTTTTGAACGACAGAAGGTGCTTCTGCACGTTGTACACGGCAACAGTCTCCGGGACCAGTTTGACAATCGGATCGATGACGCTGTTCTCCAGATCCTCGTACCGTCGTCTGAGGATCAGGATCTTCAATCCCGGATAATACAGACAGGCACCGACCGGCTTTCTCTGCGTGCACCAGCTCTTGCCGCCGCCTCGCGCGCCGCCGTAGCAGGTGTACTTCACCGTCGAGGCAAAGAACTGCCGCTGCGGTTCGCTGTTCGGCTTGCCGAGGTCGATCTTTACCGTCTCACCCGGCGCTGTTCGCTTGTACGATTGCTTGCCCATGCAGTACCTCTGTGCTGTGCTCGTCTTGCCTGCCGGGTGTTCCTGGCACCCGGCAGAACAAGATGAAGGGAAGAAAGATGAAACAAGGAGGATTCACCTGCCTGCCGAAGACAGGCAAGACCAACACAGCACGGTCTTTTTGTCTGGTTTTTGAAATTTTTCAGAGGCATGTTTCAGAAGGGTGCCGTCAGTTTTGTAGGTACCCTCTTTGGGATGGGATGCACACGTGGATGGGATATTATATATATACTAGTATGAAACTACCCGGGTGTTTTTCCGCCACCCTCCCCTATGCCTCTCTTGATTTGGTGGAGGGGTACGCACACACGGCTGCACACACGCGCAGCGCGGGGCCTTAATGGCCCGCAGCCTGGGCTTACTGATGTACGCACGCAGCCCAGGCACGCGCAGCACATAGCTTTATGCATGCTTCTGCCCTGCTTATGCACTGCATAATATACGCGGTATGCACGTATATCTGAATATAGTTCTGATATCTACGTAATTCTAGTAGTTATCTGAACTTCTCGAAGAAAACGAACGCCACAAAATGAGTATTTGGTGGCGTTCACTTGAAAGCGTCCATGTCTCCGGCCTTATTTCCAAATGTTACATTGACCTGTACGGCATTGCCGTTGAAGTCCTTTTGGCCTCCGAATTTGTCCATCAGAATGCCAAGAACCGTTGCAGATTGGAGCGCATTGCTCTTTTGCAGCTTGTCCGGGAGATCATCCAATACAACATCAATGGCGGCCTGCACCTTGTCCAGGCGGCTGTTTGCAAACTCTTTCATGCGCTCCTCGGCGGTCTTTTTTACCGCTTCAGCGACATCCATATTGTTGTTAATGAGCTTCCGCGCCGTTTCCCAAGATACGCCGCCTGCTTTTGCAGCATCTGTGATCGTTCCGCTGTTGGCATACTCGGCAATGACGGCGGCTTTCTGCTCAATATTGATCCGCTTTCCCCGCTCGCCCTTCGCCATGCTGCCACCTCCCGAGGCGTGAAAATTGCGCTTGCGCGTCGCCTGCGCACGCTTGCAAGCTGGCTTGCAGCGCTGCGCTGCTAGCGCAAGCATAACAGCGATTTTGATTCATGGTAAAGAATTTGACCACAGCACAAAACGCCTGAAAGCCTTGCGCCGCAATGGTTTGAGCCCGTTTGAAAATGGGTAAATAAAGCTATTGACACATGGTCAAGAAAATTTTTTCGGGAAACCTCTTGACATACTCCGGTGTATGCGCTATGATGAAGCCACAGAAACAAAGAATCCGCCCCGGTGCTGGAACACAGGAGGAACACAAAATGAAACAGTATAAATACTTCTTTAAGGCATATGACGAAAACGGCCAGATGTTTTTCTTCCACCGCTCGAACTCTGCAAGCCGGCTTCTTAAGCTGGCCGAAAAAGCCAGCTACGATGATAGCGGCGAGATCCTCTCCCGTTGGTATTGCGGGCGGACTGAACACAATATACCCGCAGAGATCCAGTATCGCGTATGCTGCGGCGAGAAGATCTGAGTTTTAGATCCACCACATTCCATTCCAACAAAAACTGCTTCGGTGCAACCGCATTGGAGCAGTATAATAAAAATGAGGGGGCAAATATCATGGCAAAAGCAACAGCTTACTGCAAATGTGAAACATGCGGAACAGAATTTACGAGAACGGCCAACAAAGGGCTCCGCGCCGAAGCTGATAGCTGGGCTTTGTGGGCGGCAGACCACTATACGGAATGCCCTGCCTGCTACGCAAAGCGTATGCGCTCCGAAGAATCGAAGAATCCGATCACGGCGCTCGTTGGGCTTGATGTTCTCAATGCACAGATCGTGATCTCCATTACCGGGAACACCCGGCCCGTGAAGGATGCACTCAAATCTCGCGGCTATCGCTGGGATGTTCCGTTTGAAACAGGATTGTCCGGCATCCTGGATATGGGAACTCGATTCAACGCGTGTTGGAGCAAGGAACTTCCGGCGCCCAAATATACCACTGCAAAAGAATTTTCAGAAGCCGTTTCCTCTGCTGTTTCCGATGCGATCCGCTCGCTGAAAGAGATCATCCCTGAACTCGAATCCAAGAACGCTTTCACGCAGATGGATCATATGCTCTTCTGCGATATGGCAAAGCACCTCGCAGAAGGCGACGCCGCTGTTGCGAGCGCAATAGCAGCGCTCGAAAAACCGGAACGCCCTGTATGCTACCCGGCAGGACGCTGGAACGGGAAATTCTATGGAAGGCCCGGAAACTGGCGCATTTACCTGGATAATACGGAAACAAGTATTTCCGATGAAGATGTTTCAGCCATAAAAAACTACAAGTCCGCGCTGGCAGCGTACAAGGAAAAGGTGGAGGAGATCAAGAATGCGAATTGATCCATCATATCCACCGCTTGCTCTGTTGCAGAGAGTAACAGAAGAATACCCTGATGCCTGGGAGAAAATGAAACTGTTCCATGAAATGAACGGCAAGAACGGGCTTCCGAGATGGAATCAATGGTGCTATGCACCAATGTCCGCGGCAATGGCGATTGCGATGGGCGATTCTCCTGGCACATACGAAAACATTTCTGCCGCCACAAAGGCAACGCAAGAGATCGCCGCCCTTGCACCATGGATTGAAAACAAGGATGTGTTTATCGTTGGCCGTTCTTTGCAGGAACGATTGTTTGCACAAGAAGATGAGGAGTTTGAGATCGATAGCAAGGCGCTGTACCATATCCCGTACCGATCTTTTTATGTGCAATTCGCTGACGGCTTTCGGTATATTGATTCTCCGTGCCACGGTGTGTTTGTGCATCTTGAGGATGATGTAAATAGCGGCGACCACGAGCTGCGGCTGCTGTATCTCAAGGAAACCGGCAAAACCATCGGCATCCCAATCCATCTTGGAAAAAAAACGGTTCGTTCGAGCTTATCTCATACGGTAAACGAAGCGCTGAAAAATCTATCGGATGATAATCCAGAGATCCGCAGAGCCATGATCACAACTTTGGAGTTGAGAAACGCCGAGCTTGCCGCGCACAGACAGGCTTTGCAGATCGTACTTTATTTATGCAAGAAAAGCATTGAGAACGCCCCGAATCCAGAGGCCGCGTTTCTCAACACAAAAATCAGAAGCGGAGAAATCCATATTCATTTTTTATGATTCAGACGAGGCACAAGAAACAAAGGATATTGCAAGCATGAGAGCGCTGACAGGAGGAAACACCATGCCAGAAGAACAGAAGCCAACGCGGAAAACGCATACCAGCAGCGAAGTAAAAATGCGCTATAATGCGAAGACTTACCGCAAGTTTACGCTTACGCTTCGAATGGATAACCCGGAAGACGCGGTGCTGATAGACGCCATCGACCGCCATATTGTCAACGGCCGCAGCCAGTCGGAAGCCATCAAAGCCATCATGCGCGGAGAATAAACGAAAGCGCCCAGCCAATTAAGGCCGGGCGCTTCGCTTATTATCCCATCTATCAAGCAAGATCTGCACAGCGTCCACAAACTCTTTGGAGATTTCGCCCTTGCCTGACAGGTATTTGTAACACGTCTTGCCGGAGTACGGTATGTACTCCGGCAGTTGATTGATCCTGATATTGCGTCGGTGCAGCTCCGCCCTCAGTCGTTGCCGCGTCCGCTCGCGTCCCCGCATTGCTTCGCCTCCTTTGTAACACCAGGCCCAAGATCTCCTTCTTCCCCGCGCGGGTCGGGCCCTGGCCCTGTCCAGACCCAGTCGACGTGAATATCCTTCGCTATTGGATTGTTTAATGCGCTTTGCACCATCTTATCCCACCGTTCGCCCGCTGCTTCATTCAGCTCCTTTGCTTCAGCATAAAATTCATCGATATCATCTTTGTACGCCGCGCACAGAAACGCAGCATTAGTTATAACATGCCACAGAGCCGGCAGGCCGCTCTCATCGTCAAGCGCCAGCGGATTATCCCAGATATGCAGAACGTGGCGCAGAAGGGCGTCGTGCCACCTTTCAGGGGCTATACTTCGCCAGTCCTCGGCATCACCGTACTTCCGCATTCCATATTCGCGCACCTGCATGATCGCCTCGATGCCCTCCACCGGCACGAGCGACGGGCGGGGCTTGCCCTCGTCGTACTTTGCCCCCTTAATCTGTTCCATCGTCTACGCCCTCCATCATGGCCTTGATTTCTGCGGCATTTGCCTTGATAATGTCCAGCACGATATCGCTTTGGATATGGTGGGCAAACACGGCCTTGTCCTGTGCGTCCGCATTGTAGTAGCCCGTAAGCGTATTTCCCGCTCCTGTTTTTGCCACAATCGCGATTGCAAGCGGCTTGGATTTATAGAGCGCTTGCAACGCCTTTTCCAGCCACGCCGCATATTCCTGCTCTGTGATCCCGCTCATCAATAGTGCACCCTCCCTTCGCGTTTTGCTCTGTCGTATTTCCGGACCCGTGAACGCAGGCTGCCCGTCGCCTTTTTGCGCTCAGCGGATTCAGCCTTGTTCTTTTTGTACTCGTCCACGGAGGCCCGGAACGCTATGTACGCCTCGCAGGTCGTATGCTTTGCCCCGCAGCCTTTCTCGGGGCAGCTGCCGCACGGAGCGGAATATGGGCTGATTCTTAAATCTCCCTGCATTCGTCCACCCTCACACAGACCCGCTTGTCTCCGACGCGCACAACATACCCGGGCATGCTGCTGACGTATTCATATTTTTCCGCGTCGTACACTTCGCCCATGCGTGGGCGCATGGCGGGATAGACCGGAATGACCGCCGTGATCTGGACCCGTACCTCATCCCATGCGCGATCTCGCCGCTTGCCCGTGCAGATTGGATGCAGCTTGCGCCATGCCCCGGCACACGCCCGGCTGCAGAGATACCGGCCATCCGCGCGCGGCTTGCAGGGCCGGGTAAACACTTTCCCGCAAACCGGGCAGGTCGCCGTGATATTTGCCATTACAGCTTTACCCCCTTGATGTACTTATCAAAATATGTGGTTGCAACGGCCATAGCTGCCCACATGTCCGCCGAGAAACCGTAGAAGAAACCGGGATCCTTTTTCGTCCCCTTTCCGAAGTTCGGCTGGCCGGGCGCGTAGCGGTCGACGAGGGCTTGACGGATGTTTGCATCTTTGGCAGATAGTGAGCCGCACAGATCCAGCTTTTCTTCCCGGCGGAAGATTCGCGTCGGCCCATATCCAGTCTGCCACAATACGGTCTGCCAGAACCGCCCGATCCAGACGCAAGTATCAAAAACCTCTTGGCCTACCGTCATGCCCATGCCCGCGATCATCTCGATTGCAACGTCGTAGCCGTTCCCGTAAAGCTTCTGCGCGATTAGCGGGAGCAGCACATTGTTCTCGATTTTCCCGACCTCCAGCACACGGCGGATCTCCTCGCCGTCATGCTCTACGATTACATAGCCGGATTGAATATTGCCGGGGTCAATCGCCAGTATCGTTCCCACGTTTTGCCCTCGCTTTCCAAAACAGTTCGTTGTAAGTGTTATACCGCTTCTGAATGTCCGTGCTTGCAATGTCCGGGTGAAATTTCAGCCACCATTCGTACATCCCGCATGGCTGCATCTCCGGGCATCCGCACCGGTAAATGCAGTTTGGCACCAACACGTCCGAGATCTCCGGCTGAATCTCATGCAGCGCCGCTTTGAAATCCTCGGCATACGCGCGCGTCTCAGGGGCTGCCTGACTGCATAACCGCTTGCGCATGGAATCGATCAGGGCTTGTACGTTCGCTTCTCCCTCGAAGATCACCGGCGCGTCCTGCGGCAGCTTGTCCCGCGGTGTGCCTGTCCGATCTGTCCGCTGCGTGGAAATGAAGCATTCCCACTTATGGCGGCTCCAGTGCGTAGCGATCCAGCTTTTGACCCCCTCCCATATCCACGATACCGAGATCCGGCGGATGGGCGAGTGCTCAGCGATCAGGATCCGCCGCTTGAACTCCTTGCTTGGCTCATGCCCGAGCGGCCCTTTTCCGGAAGTGGCGCGGCAGGTGTCCACGACCTCCTGCCAATCGCCCTTGATGTTTGTAATGTGTGTGTTCATCGCGGAGTTGTCTTTCCTTTCATTACACACCTCGGCAGCACCAGCACTATTTTCCGTGATGTACTTCTCGAAGTTTTCCATTCTTTTGGCGCACCAGTCTGGATTCTGCGCCATAATCATTGTGGTGTATCTGGCAGCGTCTGTTAGGCTCATCCTTTATTCTTCCCTCCGTTCTCCGTAGCTGCAATACCCGTCAGGCTCCGGGTCTGAAAGCCCTCTCCGATCTGCGCAGTACGGGTCATTTTCTTCATTCCGACGGAAATTCTTGCAATCTTGGCAACGCACGACCGGTTCAGCGTCTACCGAGGGTGCATATGCAATCAGCTCCTGAATTTTCTGTCGCGCTTGGCTCAACATTGCGCGCGTGATAACATTCTCGGTTTTGCTCCGATCTTCCATGTACTTTTCTTCTGCTGCGTCGTATAGCCGGTTCGCATCAATCAACCACATTTTTGACACCTCCCACATTTGTCTGATACTCCCCGTAACTGCAAAAATCCGTTTCCTTCCGCCAGAATCCATCATTTGTTCTCAGGCAGACCATAGCGCCGTTCGGCTTGCTGTCGTAGTCTCCGTACTTGCAGTACCTGCACTGCACCACCTGCGCAACGTCAGCGGCGGGCAAGTCCTTAACAATCTGCAACTGCATTGGAGCGTAGCACATTTCAGGTGCAAATAGTGCTTTCAGCGCCGCCTCGCGGCTGATATAATCAGTCATAATCCATATACTCCCTTCCGATTCTGTTTTGCATTTCATACGGCAATGCAAGAAGCGGCGTGCAGAAATCGGTCAGTGTCCGTATCTACGTTGAGATTGGGTCTTGTCAGTCGTTCCATAGCTCTTTCTCCACATACCGCCAGCTCTGCGGCGGGCGGGTAATTGGCACCGGTTCTGCTCCGAATTTTGTCTCCCGCAGACCAGTAAACTCCCACAGATCGCGCGGGTGATCGTAAACGCGCAAATCTGAGATGTGCCAGCCGCATAACCCATGCGCACCATTTGCGTATTTTCGCATTTCCGCAGCAGACAAACATGTGTGTAAAACATCATCCTCGTCCAGCCAAAATCTGCTGTTTGAAAAAAGGTTCGTTACCCTGTTGCAGGTAAACTCTCCGATAACCTTCCCGTTTCCAAGTGGGCAGTTCATCGATTTCATTGAACCAGTTTCCAGATAATCACGCATAAGCCGCTCCTGAGAAATCGGGATGTTCAGATCAGGTCTGCCTGCCGTGCAGTAGATGTAGCACTTAAACGGTGTGTTCATCTTCGGTCGCGTCTTGCGCACCTCAATGGTCTTCCGCCCTTCCATGATCTTCTGGCACCACTCCGGGCGAATGCTGATCAAAACAGCTTTCATATCGTATCCTCCATTCCATCAAAAATCATCTGGCCGGGCAGTTCATCCGGATTTAACAGCGCGGCTTCCGGATCCCGCCACTCGACGCCGATGTAGTCCAGCACACGGCCCCAGCCGTACCAGTTCCCGCGATCATCCTGCATTACGTGATTCATCCACATTTCCCACTCCTTTGGATTCCGCTCCCACAGCCGGTCGAACCGGTGTGGGCGTTTTTCCATGTGCACGCCGAACCCGCACATGGAGCACCCGGTTCTCTGTGCTTTTGTCGTCCTGAGTGTTCCGTCTGCGTCGCGCACGATCTCTCCGTAGATTTCCGGCACCGGAACCTGCAAATCCAGCGCAAGCTGCAAAAGATCCTGCCGCGAAAAAATCGCGAATGGACAGCTGCGTTTCGTTCCCGGCGATATGTAGTTGCACCCGTGCATCATCAACGCTTTCTGCCTGCGCCCTCCTTCGGACGCCATCAGGCCCATATACGGGAAGCTTCCGGTTTCTTTGGCATAATCGCTGCAAGGCTTTTCTTTCAGGTAATAGCAGCACTTATCCGATACGAGAAAATCCGGCGTTTTGTAGCTAACGCCTTCATTCTCATTTTCGTATCCGCCGAAGATCTCCAGCCATTTTTGCGCCAGCTTCATCCGCGTCCCCGTGCGGAACCCGCCGTAAGCCCCTGTTTCCCCAGTGATGATCGCATGGCGTACCGTTGCGTTTTTCTCGCTTGGATTTTGCAAAAGCGAGATTTTCCCCGCAACTTCCTTGGAGATCACCGGCCATCCGTACTCTCGCAGCACTTCCACTTTGCTTTTCAGCGGTTTCAGCGGCTTCACGCCGAGTTGCTTGTGAATCAGCTGAATGCTTTTATCCTCAAGCGACGATACCGAGATGGCAGGCACGTCAATACCGATGCTGCGAAGGAACAGGAGCAGCGTGATGGAATCCAGCCCGCCGACAGCTACGTAGCAGCTACCTGCAACGTCTGGGTGATCGTAGAATTCCCATGCGCGGATTTTGGCGTATTTCACCTTGAACGCATAATCCATCTGCTGTTTTACTCGAAAATCCGCAATCTTCCGTTCGGTATCCAGCCTTGCATTTCGCTCCAGCACATTCTCTTTCATTTTGCCTCCTCCCTCCCCGGCGTAAGCTTGGCCAGCATAATCTGCCCCAGATCCGCAACGTAGACCAGCCGCCCGCGGCTGTACACCATCAGCTTCTCGCCCTGGATCTCCATCCTGTCTGCCTCGATGTTCGTGATATCCTGGCAGGCGTCGCACACAAACCTCATACCAGCGCCCCCGGCCGGGTGTCCGGCGTGCTTCTCTCGATCAGCATCTCCCGTGCAACGTCGCGCTCCAGCTCTGCTTTCGCCAGCGCCTTTTCGAGGCGGTGGATCTCGATTGACGCAGCCTGATTGCTTTCGGCCAAAAGAGTGTTGCGCTCCAGGCATTTCGTGGCGTTGTGAGCCACGGCCCTTCGTTCTTTTTCCTTCTCACAGTTCTGGCAGACATAGCGTGCTGCCAGTGCCCCTGCCAGTTTTCCAAGCATTTTCATGTCTTATCCTCCTCGTTTTCCGCAAGCATCCGGTCTATTGCCGCCTGCTGGATCGGGTCCAACTCATCCCCGTGGCGCTGTACGCCATGTTGCATCTTCGCGGCACCCTTCGATATAGGCCTCATCTTCAGCCAGTCAAACACGATCCCCTTGTAATTTGCGGCCATAGATCGGCTAATCACGTCGATCATGGCTTCCTCACCGTATTCCTCCGCGGCTTTCGTGATCTGCGTGACAAGGCTTTGCAGGCCGACAGGCTTATACTCCTCCCGTCGTTCCCCCTTGTATGCCACCCATTTCTCAACGGATTCGCGCAGTGTGGGGGGTAGGGGGGAAAGAACACTGTCCATGTCCTTTTCCTTTGTCCTTTTCCTTTGTCCATAGCTTTTTTTGCTTTCATCGGAAAGCATTTGCTTTTTTTGCTTTTCGTCGCTTTCCGGTGAAGCATTTGCTTTTTCTGATTCAGGCCGACCGCCCTGCTTTCCTGCTTCGCTTCTGGACGCGGAGATGGCTTTTTGAGCCGCTACGGATTCGTCAATGTCCCGTCGAATCGCAGGCCAAATGAAACGCTCACTCCCGCTGAACTCTGGCTCTGCTCCCGACTCGCGATAATCCATCGCGGCCAGCACCAAGCGCCCCACCTCAGCGGCACTGTACGCCTCGAAATAGCTCCTGTAACTCAGCCACAGCTTGACGTATTCCTTTTTCTCTCCCATCCGTCAGCCCTCACTTTTCGGCTGACAGATAATAAGCAGTTGATCGCACCGGTCAACAAGTTTTGTCAGGACTTCGAGTTCTTCCACAATCACGTTGTAAAAATTGATCTGATTCTCAACTTCCACGCAGCCTGTAACAAATTCCTCAATGCAAACATCAAAAAGCATCGCAGTGCCCTCCGTCAGAACGGCAGCTCGTTTACGTCGCCGAGCTCCATCTGCGGCATATCCGGTTCGGAAAACGGAACTGGCGTTGTGCTGGGAATCTGCGAGAAATCCGCAGGCTGTACTGCTGCGGGCGTCTGCCGCTTCTCGGCAAAATAGCACCGATCTGCAAGGATCTCCGTCGTGCGGCGTTTATTGCCCTGCTTGTCTGTCCAGTCGCGCTGCTGCAGACGGCCTTTGACTGCCACGAGCTGCCCTTTGGCAAAATACTGGCCGACGAAATCGGCGGTATTTCTGAACGCGACAATATCGAAGAAATCAGTCTCCCGGTCCTGCCCCTGCGGTGCATAGTCGCGCTCACAGGCCAGTGCAAAGTTCGCAGCGGTGGTTCCGTTCTGCGTCATGCGGACATCCGGGTCACGCGTCAGGCGGCCCATCAAGATCACTTCGTTCAGCATTTATGTATTCCCCTTTCCCTGTTTCTGTGCGCAGCCCCAGCAGAAGCAGCGCCCAAACTTTTTTGTTGTCTGCTCCGCAATGCTCATTGCAGAGTAAGCATGTCCGTTGATCGTCTCGCCGGTGATCTCCTTCCCGCATGCGGAACACTTAAAGAGCATCTCCGGCTTCTTTGCAGCCTCGGCGGGCTTCGCAGCAGCGGGCGCTTTCCGCCCGGACGCTCGCCCGGTCTCCCTGGCATATTCATCCGTATCGGCGTCCTTCGTATCGTCGATGGCGAACAAGCCGTTCAATGCGTACTTTCTGGCGTAGGAGCTGGCCGTACCGGTCACCTGCGGTTCGTCCATGCCCTTCTTGCTCTCCGGCTCCCGGGCAAAACCGAACGTGGTGTATTCGCCCTCGCCGTCGGACAGAGTCGCCTTTGCCTTGACATAGATCCGGTTACCACTCTCTACAATCTCGTCCGAGATCGTCAGGATGCAGCCCTGCGCCTGCAGCAGGGGCTTTACAGCCTCTAAAATGCTCTCGCAGGAGCGGTATTTGTAGCCGCCGAAGTTGTTGGTCTTGTCCTTTGGCGCTTTCAGCTGCGCCTGAATGGCGATCAGCTTTTCCGTAAGCTTCATCTGTTTACCTCCACATCCGTGCCTTTATAAACCTTCATCCTTATCCTCCTTATTCTCGATCACGGCCCCCGTGGCCGTGTCTGTGATCAGTTCTCCCGGGATCTCCAGCGGGCAGTACATCCCGCGGAGCTGCCCGCTCGTCAGATACTCCCCCGTCCGTCTGCACTGTCTGCGGCTGTATGTTTCCAGCAGCGGACATAAATTGCATTCGACATGCCCGGCCGGGAAGAAGACCGACACCCGGCATTCAAACGGGATATAAACTTCATCCTTCATGCCGCACCCTCTCAAACAGCAGCGCGTTCGCGATCTCGTCTACGCTGTAGGTATTGGAGACGTATTCCAGCATGCATTCCGCGTGTACAAGGACCGTATCGCAGACGAAAGCTTCCTCTCCCTCGCGGACTTCCTCCTTGCAGTGCGCGCATGTTCCGATGACCGCCGGTTCCTTCTCCTGAATGCCGAGGTAGAGGTTATCAAGCGGTAATGCCATTGCATAATGCCTCCCTCCGGATCAGCTCCTCACAAAAGCTCTGCACCGTGGCGTAGCCGTTCTTTTTCAGCAGCCGGTCGAGGATCTTCGCCTGATCGTCCGTCAGCCGGAAATAATACCGATTCGTCTTCTTCCTGCGCTCAACACGGTTCTTCGGCGCGTCCAGCGCCTTGATGGAGGCCGCGGCCTCCGGCACGAGCTGAACACCGTATTTCTCCGGCGCTTCGCACTGCGAAAGCAAGCATTTGTTGAACTTCGGGTAGTCGGCCCGAACCGCCTCGACACAGGCCTTTGCGCCGTGCCGGACGCGGGAATCCGTTAAACTTGACATAGGTTCCTTTCTGGCTTATAATAGAAGCCGACATAATGTCCTTTCATTTCGGCCTCTGTCGCGCGGCAACGCGGCAGGGGTCATTTCTTTTTGCCCGTGCGCTCCCGGATGAGCCTGCAGGTCGCGTCCCACTGCGCAAACATGATCTCGGCGTAAATGCCGCAGGTGTAGCAGTCGTCTTCCGGGCGGCATCCGCGCTTCTGGCCCAGCATCTCGCAGACCTCGCACGGCGTCATCAGCAGCGCCTTTTCCTTGATGTCCATCACAGCAGCCCGAACAGCGTTGTTCCCAGCGCGATTGCGCCGGTCGCGACGGCCTCATTGACCATCTCTGCCCCGCAGGCCAGCACGGCCAGCGCAGCCGCCGCCCCGCCGATCCACAGGCACAGCCGCTTGACCATCCGGACCATTGCCCGCTGCTGCTCCAATTCCTCATTGATGCGCTGTCTGCGCTCCTCAGTCGTCTCCACGACCGCAAGTGCGTTTCTCATATCGGACCTCCTAATAATCAAATGCTGCGAAGAATTCCTCGCGTGTAATGCCCAGGCGCTTGCAGATCTTCTTCACGCCCTTCATCTGGTAATCCTGCGGATCCTTCATCCACTTCCGGAGCGTCGTCTTGCTGCTGACGCCCGCCGGTTTCAGCAGATCGTCCAGCTTCACGTCGCGCTCCTTGACCCGCCCGTAGATCAGCCGGGACAGGTTCCGGGACGTATTATCCCGCCCCATCTTTACCGCTGGCATCCTGCCGCCTCCATCTTATCCAGCGCATCCACACGCGCCAAATAGATCACGCCTTTCCGAATCATGCAGCGAACGTCGCCCGCCCTTCTGGCTGCCATACTCAGCGAAGCATACGCACTGTCCGTCCTTGTTGTGAGACCGTCAACTCTGGCGCATTCTGCGCCGCTCGCGCGGAAGCTCTCAACGAAGTCTGCATAAATGCCTTTGGTTGCGGCTTTCTTGGTTTCCTCAATGGAACACGGTTTGAAATTCATATTTTTTCCTCCTTATGCCTCATAAACATGAGTTTTGTGTTGACAGGCCGGAGACGTTAGTGCTAAGATGAAAGTGCTACATAAACAAGTAAATCAGGCTTTACCGTCTATCTTTCACCACAGCAGTGCCGCCCCTCGGCACTGTCGCTTTGTTGCACCTCCCGGGTACATGTATATAATAACTCATATTTTATTAGTTTTCAAGTTCAAAAGTAATAATATATTACTTTTGGCGTATTGCACAAAATACGGAGGCTCTATTTATGTTTTATGACAATTTCAAAATGCTGTGTGAGCGAAACGGCGAGAAGCCGACTCCGGTTGCGCAAAAACTAGGCTGTTCTTCTTCAAATGTTGTCCTATGGAAAAACGGCTCGACGCCTCGCCCGGCCGTCTTGCAGAGAATTGCAGACTATTTTGGGGTTGACTCGCAATACCTCCTGTTTGGGGACGAAAAAAGCCCCCTCGTCCCTACGGACGAGAGAGCTTTGGACGATGAACTTGTTTCGAAGCTTACTTCTTTGACGCCTGAGGAGATGCAGAAGGTTGACGCCTTTGTGCAAGGGCTGTTAGCAAATCGTTAAGCTTCTTCTTTTCCTCGTAGGTCAGCTTGGCTATGTACTTCTGCGCTTCCTCACGTGTCATGCGGCTGGCTCCTTTCCTTTTGGCTTGTTTTTATTTTAGAACATATGTTCGTTTTCTTCAATACGGAAGTTTTCACAAAATCTGTCGCTCAATTTCTACGAAAGAATTTTTTATACAATTTTTACAGACCGGAGAAGTGATACAATGAAGCAGAAACGGATTATCAGCCTATTCCTCGCAGTTGTTCTTCTACTGGCGCTGGCCGTGCCAGTATGCGCAGCAAGCCCCGGCCTGTCGAACTTCAAGAAGCAGACGGAATATACCGGATTCTCGGACGTACCAATTTTTTCATGGTATGAAGAAAGCGTAAAAACCGTCTGTGAGTATGGTTTGATGGCTGGAACGGATGCAGGCTTATTCAAACCAAAAGGAGAAATGACACTTGCGGAAGGGCTAGCGATCGCATGTCGGTTGCATAACATCTACTATGGTGGAACAGGCGAATTCGAACAGTCTTCCCCGTGGTTCCAAGTTTATGTAGATTATGCCGCAAAAAATGACATACTTTCTTTTACGAATCCCCCAACTGCTGATTTCTATACCGGTATTATTACAAAGGAGATCTTCGCTTATCTGATAACCCATGCTCTGCCGAAGGACGCTTATAAAGACATCAACCATATTGGGTTCGGCCTGATTCCTGGCGTTACAATTTACACTACATATGCTGAGGAAATCTATCAGCTGTTTAATGCGGGCATTCTTACTGGTTCTGATTCCTCCGGCACTTTTAATGAAGATGAGAGAATCACCCGAGCAGAAGCTAGTGCCATTCTTTCAAGAGTTATTCTTCCAGACCTTCGCAAAACAGGAGCTGTAAAAGCACGGGACATTTCTGTATATGCGGATCCAAATTACTTCAATGACAAAGGCAATCTTTATATCGATGATGCGAATCGTTTGATTTATTTCGATGTATATGTAGGCCAGTCGGTGCAGAATTCCACGGTCACATGCAAAAGCAGCAATGAATCAATCGTTACTGTAAGCAGCGTAAACAGGCTTGATGATCATCCCGCAAACCACCGTATGGTTATAATCGCCAGCAAGGAGATTGCGGGGAGTGCAGACTTAAAAATATCTGATGCAGCAGGTAATACAGCGACCGTTACTGTAGATGTATCAGTTTCTCAAAGCTCTGCAAATAGTTCTTCTTCCTCTCAGACTCCGCAGAAGCCGCAGGGCTCTGGAAACACCGCATCATCAAATCAAACCACCAGCACCACAACACCCCCGGCGAACTGCAACTATGTAATCAATACCAACACCGGCAAGTTCCATTACAGCTGGTGCAAGAGTGTTGCGAAGATGTCTGAGAAAAACAAGTGGTATTATACCGGCACACGCGACAGCGTCATCAACATGGGCTATGTCCCCTGCAAGAACTGTAACCCGTAAATCCGCCCCGCCGCCCGCTGGAAAGCGGCGGGGTTTCCCTCGCAGCGAGTAGGAGCCACGCTTGAGTACGTTTCCAGCGTAGCAGATAATATTTGGAAATGTCTACACCCCAGATTGCAAATCGCTGTTCAAAATTAAGAAAACGTGTGTTCAAAATTGCAATTTTAACCTATTTTTGGAATCTTGTTGTTGGAGGCGTTTATTTTGACATCAATGGAGAAGCTTGCACCGTTTTTTGAAGCCTATTCAGAAAAAATAAAGCGAAGAAGAAACGAAGTCGGAATGACGATCAGTGCGCTTTCGGAAAGGTCTGGTGTACCGTACTCGAATGTGAGCCGCGTCAACTCTGGTGTGCAGGCAAACCCACTGTTGTACAACGAAGCTGCAATCGCTGATACGCTTGGGCTATCGCTTGATGCTCTCTGCGGGCTGGAGAAACCTGCCGACAGCCCAAGCGAGCTGCAGGAACGCAACCACCAGCTCGAACTCGAAAATGCCAAGCTCGTCACAGCCAACGCGGCGCAGAAAGCACAGATCAGATCCACGCACACGATCTGCTATGTGCTCGTCTTCTTCTGCATCATTCTGGCGCTGTCGCTCATTGTCTATCTCATGATCGACTCCCAGATCACTGACGCCGGTATCATCCGCGGCGGCAGACTGTCCGGCGCCGCTTGGGCCTTCATCGGCCTGATCGTCGCCTCCGCCGTTGCTGCCGGTATCACCATCCTCCGCATCATCCGCAAGGAGAACCAACATGAAGAAAGTCAAAGTCCCCGAAGCTGAAAAACTCCCCTCCGGCTCCTTCCGCTGCCGCGTGATGGTGAATGGGCAAAAGAAGTCTTTCACAGCCCCTACAAAACGGGAAGCGGAACAGGCTGCTTTGGAGTACAAAATAGGGCTTCTTGCCGAAGAAAACGAAAAACCGGAAATCACAATACGAAAAGCGATTGACGAGTATCTGACCCTGAAAAGCGGGGTGCTCTCCCCAGCTTCTGTGCGTGGGCACAGAATCAAGCAGCGTTGTTATCTACAGTCCATCATGGACATTCCTTTATCTAAACTTTCTGTAAGCGCCATCCAGCAGGCGATCAACACCGAAAAATGCAGCCCGAAGACCATTCGCGAAACATGGGCACTGATACGCCCAGCTCTTAAACAATACAGCGTATCTTATGACGTATCGCTTCCCGCTGTTCAGTCCGACGAGCATGCATTTTTGTCCGCAGAAGAAATTCCGGTATTCCTCAAAGAGGCAGAAGGAAGCAAATACGAAATTGCATTTTTGCTTGCTCTGCACTCTTTGCGCGTATCCGAGATTTTAGGCTTACGTTGGGAAAACGTTGATTTGAAAAAGCAGTCCATAACAGTTCGGGGGGCAACCTTGTTTGACGAAAATAACAAGCTGGTAAACAAGCCAACGAACAAAAACCGTTCTTCCCGGCGGACGATCCCGATCATGATACCAAGACTATTTCAGCTGCTTTCTGACGCAGAAAGAACCAGTGAATTTGTCGTAATCGCAAACCCGAATAGCATCCGAGCCTCCGCAAATAAAATATGCAGAAAAGCGAACCTGCCGGAAGTCGGGACACACGGACTAAGGCATTCTTTCTGCTCCCTCGCCTATAAATTAGGGATATCTGAAAAAGTCACAATGCAGCTTGGGGGCTGGTCGGACTACGGAACCATGCGAAAAATATATACACACATTGCGCAGGCGGATATCTCCGATTCTGTTCAGCAGATCAAAAACTTCTTTGCGTAGCTTCTTGATTCTGTGGCAAAAATCGTGGCAAAAACGCGTACCAAAATTCTGCTATGCGTATCAAAATAATGATACGCATAGCAGAAAAATGTTAACGGCAGAAACGCCTGAAATCCTTGGTGTGCAAAGAAAAACCCTGCAATCCGTGAGATTGCAGGGTTTTCTTTCTGGCGCGGAAGGAGAGATTTGAAATATCAAATCAAACGATAAACCCGTTGAAAATACTAGGCATTTTATTCCTGTGGCAAATTTTATGGCAAAACTACGCAATGATAATACGAGCTGATTTTCTCTTCCGGGGTGCCTGCATCCTTATCGTCGAGGAATGCGTCGGTCATGTCCGCGAAAAATTCAACGGTGTTGACGCCGTGCTTCTTTGCGGTTTTGAAGTAGTCGCTGTAGATCATATTCATTGCCGCGTACCAGACAGCAGGATCATAGTGCAGGCCGCGCGACCGCATGACTGCTGTGGTTTGCTCTATCGGCCAATGCTGGCCGGTTGTATCGTCCGTGTTCTCCATGCGGGCCGTCCACGCTTTTGCGTCGTCCTCGGTAAATTCCATCATTTTCGTGGACTCACGAAAATGGTCACCATCCAGCTTATGCAGCGCGCAGATAGCATCTGCATATACCGTAACTTCTTCCGCGCGCCCCAGCGTCACCGGGCGTTCCATTATCTCATGCATCTGCTCTTTGAGCTGCTCAATGTAATGCGCTTTTCCCATATCACGCCTCCTGCATGTATTTGTAAAGCTTGTCCACGTCGTTCTGATCGAATTTCAAATCGCCAATGAGCGGAACTGACACAGACAGCTTGTTTTCGAATTTCGGCCTTGCTGCGTTGTACAGGCGGTCAAGGTCGATATTGCCTTGCTCGTCCATGATCTGCATGAGCTTCACAGCCGGATGCTCACGCAGCGCAAGGATCTTTTCGCGGCTGCCCTCCATGATTAACGCCAGCATGATCCCGGCCCCGATGCCCTTGCCGCCCGGCAGGTGCGGGATGACCTCAGTATCAGCGAACCGTACTGCGCCGCGCATGGCCTGATCTATTGTCACTGTCATACAGATACCTCCGTTTTAAGTTGGGGCGGCAATAGCCGCCCCTCGCATTTAGCCCTCGCTGGTGGTAGCCGTGCCGGTCGGAGCCGTCCAGCTGTTATACCGCTGCATCGGTTCCGGGCAGATGTTGGCAATGGGGATAACCGTCTTGGTCATGCCGGAAAGAGTCGCGATCTCGTTCTGCATGCAGGACAGGTTCGCCGTGGTCTGCGCGTTGATAACGCGCTGCTGGCAAAGCTGCTCTTCGATCGAGCGCATTCTGCCGTCCGTGTACTGGTACACCTCGAGAATTTTCTTATCAGTGTAAGCGTTCGCGTCGCGCAGCTTCACTTCCGTCTCCAGCTCTGCGATTCGTGCGGACTGACTAGCCTCATAACGGCTGACATAGTGGTTGTCACTGTTACCCGCAGCCATAGCCGCAGCTGCAGCAGGATTCGCGCCGAATCCGCCGAGAATGCCCCCGAGACCGCCGTTCAGCACGCCAAGACCGGTGCCGATCGCACCGAGCGTCACGCCCAGATTACCCTTGCCATTGCTTGCGTATTCCATGAGAAATACCTCCGAAGATGTAGTAAGCTGGCCAGCTCCTACCGTCATTCTGAGGGAAAACGTCATCACAAAAAACCAAGCGCAGGCCCATAAAAAGCACAAAAAGAGGCAAGCGCGGATCATTCCGCGCCTGCCTCTAATAAGATCGTTGTACAACGTTTGATGATGCCCTTCATGCCGTTCACGGAAAAGCCGTACCGTTCGGCCAGCTGCTCCGCCGTCGCGCCGTCGCAGATGTTCCGGCGCATGATCTCCCGGTATTGGGCGTTCAGGATCCATTCGGAGATTAGGTGCTCCCACTCGCTGCGCGGCTTCGTCGGAAGACCGCGCTGCATACCTTAATCCCCGAACACACCGGTGCGGTCGAGAATAATCAGCATGCGGACGTTGTCCTCTGCCAGATCCAGCAGCAGGTCTTCCCCCTCGCCGCCCTTGCCTTTGAGCAGGCCCTTCTCCACCAGTTTGTCCAGCGTCTGGCGGTACGTCTGGTTCGTAACGTCTTTCAGCTTTTCGTATCTCACTTCTTCTGCCTCCTCCAGCAGGTTTTTGAATTTTGCCCATGCGCCCTCGTCGATCATCGGCGCAGGGCATTTTTTCAGACTGACATCGTAGTGCCGAACAACATACTTGACGTTCGGCAGCTGTTTTTTCAGCTGCGCGTACAGCTCCGCCGCGTGCCTCTGCGTCTCGACGGGGATGTAATACCGCCCGGCGGCGTCCGTGTGGCTGACCATCTCGATCGATACCGAGTTGTAGTTGTTGACGAGCTTGCCATACGGCCCCTTATTGCCGTCTCCGACGGACCAGGCGACGGTATCGAGCGGCACGCACTCGTAGGCCACATTGCCCTCGTCGACGACGTAGTGGGCCGAGGCCTTGCGTCCCTCGCTGCCGCCCTCAAAATAGCGGGCGTTCCCTTTGGCCGTCGCCATCTGGCCCGTGTTTGCCGTGTAGTGCATGACGATGGCGGTGATGGCGGAGAGCTTGCGCTTTCCGCCGTGCCACTTCGCTCGGATGGAGCTGTCGATCTCCATCATTCTTCCTTGACCTCCGGCAGGCCCGCAATGCTCGTCAGCAGGGACAAAATGCCCGCCAGCGCCGAGGCCGAGGCGACGACGAGCCAATTCACTTCCGAGATAACTGCCGACGTGCCGATGGTTGCTACCGCCGTCTGGGCGACGGTCTTGATCGCGCGGATACCCGCGGCTTTCCACCATTTTGCGTTCATAGTATGTGCTCCTTTCAAATTTACGCCTTGCGGCGGTGTTAATGTTGGTCGTGTGCTTCTTTGTTCAGGTGCTTTTCCAGCTTGTCCAAAGCGTCCTTGCACGGGCCGTCACAGCCCTGCTCGATCAGCCCCTGCAGCGCACCTTTCAGGCCGTAGCAAAGAAGCGTCTGTTCCTCCTGGATGCTGCGGATATCCTGTTTCTGCAGCTTGATGCTCTCGACCGTCTTGTACAGCGCGACGGTCGAGCTGATAATGACGCCGAGTGCGCCGATGACCTTGCCAACAGTGATGATGGTCTCCCAGTTGATGTACATACGGTTCTCCTTTATTCGTATTGCCATGCAATGGCCCCGTTCACGGCTGGGGTAGTCTCAGCAGAATTCAGAGACATGCCGCGTGCCATCAACGTTGTATAATTGGTATCGGCGGCGTTGACCGCTGTCTGCCGGTTCAAGAAGGTCTTCATGTTGGCCGGGCTGATATAGTCGGTATTTGCTACCGCCTGTGCAACCTTCCCGCCGCTGCCTTTGAGCAGGCCGGTGATGTTGCTCGCCGTGGTGGTCGAGACAGCGTTCGGGCCGGTCGGGCCCTGCGGGCCGGTGGGGCCGGGCTCTCCCTGTGGCCCCTGCTCACCCTGCGGGCCAGTCTGCCCTTGCGGGCCGGTATCACCCTTGTTGCCCTTTGCTCCGGGGCTGCCCTGCGGGCCTTTGATATTGACGCTCGCCGGGTTTTCCTTGCCGTCTGCGTTAGACCAGCTGAGCGTGCCGTCCTCGGAGACGGACGGCGTGAAGGTCGTTCCGTTCGTGCCCGGCGTGCCGGGGGAACCGGCCGCACCGGCAGGGCCGGGCACGGCTTTCACCGAGAACAAGAACGACTGCCCGTCCGACATCGAGACCTGATAGGTCGTCGTGTCGTCGACGGTCCCAACAAGCGTGATTCCCGTGACGCTGGAACCGGGTTTGCCCTGCGGCCCCTGGATGCCCTGCTTTCCCTGCTCGCCCTGCGGGCCGGTCTCGCCTTGCGGGCCGGTGTCGCCCTTCTCGCCCTGTGGGCCTTGCGGGCCGGTTTCGCCGGTTGCACCTTTCTCGCCCTGTGGGCCAGTTTCCCCCTGCAGCCCCTGCGGCCCGGTGTCCCCTTTATCTCCTTTGTCGCCCTTGTCACCTTTGATGGCGTCGCGGACAACAAGCGTCGCCGTGTCCGGCTCCACGGCCATATTCAGCCGCTGTTCAAATACTGCATCAGACATGCGCCCACCTCCTACAGCAACTCTTCCACGTCAACGACGGCGATCTCCGTTGCCCGGGAATTGCCCGACTCATCGGTGAACGTCAGCTGGCAGCGGGCCGGTCGGACAGTCAGGCTGTCCGCGTCGGCTTTCGGGACCTCGACCGTGAACCGGGAAGCGCTGGCGACCGTCGGCGTGTAGGTCTTTGAAAAGCTGTCACCCTGCACAATTTTGAAGCTCAGATTTGTGCATTGTGTCAGATCTACGCCTCGCATCGTGATATACAGGACGTTTTTGATCTTCTGTACCATAAATACCCCCCTTATCTGAGCCTGTTCCAGATCTTCTGCTTTGTGCCGTCGCCATAGTCGTTCTTCTTGATGCTGATCGCCATAGCATACTTCTGTTCTCTGGTCAGGTCCGTAGTATTGAGATAGTCACAGAACCACTGCCATACATAGCTATACCCTGCATCGTCGAGTTCCTCTTTGCTTGGCCGGTCTTCATACTCAACAATGGCGTCCACGTAATCAACCATCTTAGCGCCGGTATCCTTGACGTTATGCGTCCAACCGGACTGGTACGTCGCGGAAAGCTCACTCTTTGCCGCCGCCGTGTTGATGTTCCCTTTGTGGAGCTGGTCTGCCAGATAGCTGTAGGTCTTGACACTGTCAGAGTAGAAGCCCATGCGGACAGCAGATTTCTGATCGTCCGTCCAGCTCTGTTTGTCGAGCCATGCGTCGAACTGGTCCTGCGCGCTGCTTGTGACCTTGCCGTCCTCGTCCTTGACATCCTTCATCCCGGCATGAGCGTTTGCCGCCTGCAGCGCCATTTCCGGCGTTACCTTCGCGCTCCGGCCGAAGCGATCGTATGCCATGACCTCCTTGTCGCTCAGAACAGCCAGCGCCATTGCATCGTTGAGCTCGCCATGCCGGTATGCTTTCAGATACTCGTCGGCTTTCGTCCCGCTCTTGTTCGTGTCGGTATAGCGGGATTCGATAGCCTGCTCCATAAAGTACCGCGCCATCTCCTTGCTGTCCTTGTCCGCAAGCTCCTTCTGCGTCTCGTTCAGCTCGCCGCCATACTTGGCAGCCTCGACCGCCGAGAAGTAGGTGTTCGCCTTTTCCTTCGCAGCGTTGAAAAGCTCGTCAGACAAGCCGACATAGTCAGCGCCGCCGAACTGCCGGTCGACGTCAGAAAGCTGTTTCTGCGTCTCCGGAGACAAATAGTGCTGCGCTTTGACGGCGGCGGAGATCAGCGCGTTGTTGCGCTCCGCGCCGGACTTCTCCAAGATCTTCTGTGCAGAGGATTTCACTTCATACCCGATGCCGAGGCTGTCCCGCGCCTGCTCTGTAGCGGTGTCCTTCGCCTGCTGCAGGATCTCGGCTTTCATGCTGTCCGGCATGGCCTTGTAGTTCTTGTCGTTCATGAGCGAGGTCACGGCGGCGGAATACGCATCGCCGTAGGCTTTCTGATACATGCTGCGCTGCTCGAACGTCAGGCTGACAGCCTCGCCGTCGACCTTCAAAGAGCGCGGGGCAGTGCGGTCAGGATACAGAGAGGTGTTCGTCGCCTCGCTGATTTTCTCGATCTCGGAGGATACCGCGTCCGGCTTGTACGTTGTGACGTTGCCGGGATTGATATTCCGGTTCATGAAGTTGCGGATGCCGCCTTCGTTCTTGACCGGATTTCCCCAGACGTCCGTCTTCGCCGGAAGCGTCTCCCGCAGGCCTGGGATGGACGCTTTCGCGTTGTCGACTGCCTGCTGCCAGACGTTATCCGAGGAATAGGCATTCCGCTCCGTGTCGTCGAGACCCTGCGCAATACCGCGCAGCGAATTCGGAATGACGCTGGAAAGCTGGTTCGCCGCGTATTTCTGCGCCGCGTCCATCATCTTCCCACCCGGCGTGCTGGCTCCGCTGTACTCATAGTTCGTCGCCACGTCCTGGAACGTGGACATAACGGGCGTGTCCAAAACAGACTGCAGCGCGCCGGAAAGCGAGTTTCCGAGCACACGCCCGGCCGTCACGCCAGCCTCACTGCGGATATCGTCTGCAATAAGCGCGCCGGTCGTGAGCTGCGCGTTGAGCGGGTCGAGGAAGCCAATAGAAAGCAGCTGGTCGCCCGCCTGCCATTGCGTGCTTTCCCCGCGCAGATCCCGCAGAGCCGCGCTGATATTGAGCTGCGTGCCGTCAAGGCCGTGCGTCTTGCCGAGCGCGTCCTTGTTCTTGTCGTCATCGTCACCGGTGACTTTCAGCCAGCCACGCAGCGCGCCTGCCGCCGCAATGGCGATCATGCCGGAGCCGGTCAGCGCGCGGCCTACGCCCTGCACCGCCTTTGCCTGCTGGGCCGCAGTCAGGTTGCCCTTCTTCGCGGAATCAAGCATATTGATGAAATCTGCTGCGGAAACGAGCAGCCCGGCAGGGGAATACTCGATCGCCCGCGCGCCGAGGTTCGACGGGACCTGCGCAAACGGGAGCATGATGTCACCCGCGCCAATGTCGCCGATATGCGCCTTGTTGAGCGCGTTCCGGACGCCGATCGCGGCGTCGGACAGGACGGTCTTATCCTGGAATGTGCGGTAAAGCGCTTCCTGCTCGCCCGCGTTGCGGAGCGAGTCATCGGTGATCTTGCCATTCTCGTAGAGCCGGTCAATTCCCTTCTGGACGCTGGCCTCGATACCGCCCTTCTGGAATTCGTCGGTCGCGTTCAGCGTGTAGCCCTCATACGCTTCCCATACGGACATGAGCTTAGAGAAGACGCCGCCGGACATTTTGAAGGTCCGGTTGGACGTGTTTTCGTACTTTCCGGCCGTGCCGGAAGCGTCGACGTCGAGGCCGACTTCCATACACGCCCGTGCGAGTCCGTCCATAGACCCCTTGCGCTTCGCCGCCGAGAACCACGACGCATCGCCCGCGACGCTGCGCGTGCCGGTGATCGTAGATACCAGCATGTCGAGCGGGACAGAGACGTTTCGTGCGATACTGTCAATGGGATCGAAAACGTTGTTCGAAACAAGGTTCCGCATGACTGTCGACACTTTGGACAGCATGCCCATGCGTCGGACCGTCTTGACCTGCTCCCCAGCGGATACCGCCCGCGTATCAGCGGCGATATTGTAGATGCTGTCTGCCGCGAACGTCCGGAGGAAGTCGAGATTTTCCCCGCCGCCGGACTGCGCTTCCGCCCGGGCGTAGTTCGCAATGCGGTTCATGGCCCAGTTGACAATGGGCGGGGTCTTGTTGCCGATGAGCGTACCGGTCTGGCGGGCCGTGCTGGCGCTCTTGATGATGTCGACCAGATCGTTGACGTTGACCTTCGCGTTCTCCTGCCCGGTGCCGATCGCTGCGTCGTACTGCTGTGCAAGCGCGCTGACACGGTTCATGATCTCGGCCTTGTTGGTCTTCTTCGCCGCGCGCTCCAGCGCCGCCGAAGCGTCCGCAACGATACCGCCGCCCGTCTGCCTAGAGTATTTGGCATACGCCTGCAGCGCCTGACCGGCTGCCGTGCCGTGCGCGGAGACCTCTTTGCGCCAGTTGGAATATTCCGTCCAGTCGCCGGTCTGCTCTGCTGCCCGGCGGTAGTTGTCGAGGATCGTCATACCCATGTCGACCTCTTCACCGCTCCAGTTGTGCTTCCCGCGCAGCTCTTCCATTTCCCCGGCGTAGTCCTGCGCCAGCCGCAGCCGGGCATTATCAAGGCTCTTTGCCTCGGAAATGGTATCATACATGATGGGCGTGCGCTGTGCCTCCGGCACGTCCCAGCCGGTTTCCATGCTATTGATGGTATTGCTCTGCGTCTGCGCCTGCTTCGGCACAGACTCGAACTGGCTGCGCATCGCGCCCATATCATTTGCCGAAACATTCTGGTTGACAGGATTCCCCGGTTGTGCTACAGTGGGATTGTAGCTAGTGTTATACGGGGCGTCTGGGACGTGTTTGCCGGGGGGGCTTTGGCCTGTTGATCCGCTTCGAGCGGGCACATCGGTATCGTCGGAAACACTAGCTATTTTTTGCATTTTTTTCAGGAAGCTAGGTTTGCTGTCCTCACCCGTAACAAGCATCTGCTTCGTTCCGAGCACTCCATCATCAAGCACTTCCTCGACATAAAATGTCCGGGTCCCCATGCGTTTTTCATATGCGATAGTGGGATTCCCGTTCTTTGTGTCGTATCCGCGGTACAGAACATCGTAATTGTCAATGACATTCTGCGCGTTCCCCAGCATATCGGCCGTGACCTTGTACTTGTCGTTCGACTGCGAGCCGTGCGAGCTTTCCACGTGCCGGATATCGTTGTCGCGGAGGGCATGCGCATACCCATCAACATTGATTCCAGCTGCACGCAGCGTTTCTGCCAGCTCCGGCGAAACGTCGGAGATCTTTAGATACTGGAACTGGTTCTGCTTATTGAACGCATTCTGAATAAATCTTGTGATCTGCTCTTTCGTTGCATTGAGCAGATTTTTCACGTTCTGCGGCTTATTCGTTGCAACATTTGAAGAAATGCCGCTCAGTGCCTCAGTAAACGTGCTGCGCATGGCCTCGTCCAATGCAGACGCCTCATTGCCTGTTATAACGCCCTCTGTGCCACGTTCCGCTGTGCCCTGCGTCGTTTGCTGGGTGGTCTGGTTCGCGGCCTGTACAGGGCCTGTAAGCGTCTCACCGCGGTTCGCTGCCTGCATGGCTGCGTCGAGCAGTTCATCTTGTGTCGGCTGGGTGTTCTGCGCCTGATTCTGGCTGCGCGAACCGAGCGCGCGATTCAGCGCAAAGTTCCCCGCACCGAGGATGCCGCCGACTGCTGCGCCGGTTGCAAATTCCTCGGCTGACTGATACGGATTGAAAACAGCGTCCCGGCCCTGCGCCGTATTGTCGAGTGACAGCCACTCCCGATCTCCGTCATAGACAAGCTTCTGCATGGCGCGGCTGATCGGGTTCTGAATGAGTTCTTCGCCGCCCTCTTCGATCGCGCCCTTGATCAGATTTTTCGCCTTACTGAGCGCAGAAAGCGTGCCGTCGTTCATCCAGTTGTTGTTTTCCAGACCGCCGCCGACTTCGATCGCGGCATTTGCAAGGCCAGCTATCGTAGAAGCCAGAATGGCCTGCTCGTCTGTCGCTCCGGCCCCCTTTGCCTCTGCAAAGTTACCGCCGGTTTCCTGCATAAATGAAAGCCAATACGACGGGTCGCTGGAGATCCGCCGCATAACGGTTTCGATGCTGCCTGCAAGGCCGGAGCTGGCCTGCGTCAGCGTTCCTGCGCTCGAAGTGCCGAGCGTCAAAAGCGCAAGCGCAGCCTGCGGCAGCGCTGCAATGACACCGGTTCCGATCGTGTTTGCAACGCTGCCCGCTTTCGTATCGCTCCAGTTTGCTGCGGAGCGTTCGTTCAGCGAATCGGACGTGCTCTGAGTGTACTTTGCCCAATCATGGATCGGCTGCAAAAGGGAACTTGTGAACGCCGAATCTCCTTTTACAAACTTCCCATCCTTTGTAAACCCGCCGTTTAAATAACCTTCTACTGTTTCGACTGCCGTCGCTGCGGCGTCGGCAAAGTTGGCAATAGAAGCGTTGAACTGCCCGAGGCCTGCGCCAAGCATGGTGAAAAGCTTTCCGCCGATCCCCTTGTCGGTCTGCGGCTGGGCTGCGCTCTGCCGCTGCGCAATCGCTTGCTGCATGAGGCTGTCCGTCTGAGACGGGATGCTGAAGCGTCCGGAATCCTGTACCGTCGGCAGGCTCCGCCATGCGTCCTTCTGCAGCTCCTTGACAGCTCCGGCGATCTGCTGCTGTTCTGCACCGCGCATCCGGCCGGTGGTCACATTGTCGATATCGGAAAAGCGCTCCGAATCCCGCACGGTCGGCAGACTCTTCCATGCGTCCTTCCGCTCCGCCGCCTGCTGCGTCGCCAGCTCCATCAGCGTCTGCCGCTGGCTGAATTGCTCCTGCCGCGCGCCGGAGGTCGAAAGCTGCTGCGGGGCTTGGATCTGCGTGTTCGCCGCATCGTACCGGGCTTTGGCCTCGTTGTACTTTGCCTGCAGGGCGGACGTGTCCTTGCCGCGGATCTTCGCGACGGAGATCTGCCGGGCGAGGTCGCCCATTTCCTTCTGTGCCGTCGCGGCCTGCTTGCGCAGGGACGCGCGGTCGGTGCCGGTGGCAGTGGCCGTCGGCGTCTTCTGCGTGCCTGTGGAGGCAGCCGGGAATGTGTATGTACCAGAGCCGCCGGAAGAAGCGCTGCCGGAAGAGGATTTCCCGGAAGATTTCTTCCCGCTGCCGGTCTCCGCCGCGGCGGGGGCCGGGGCGGTCAGGATTGCCCACTGCGGGTCCTGCTTCGCTGCCGCGCGGTCGATATTTGCCTTGTAGGTCCTGTCACCTTTGCGGACGGAGATACTGCCGTCGGCCTCGCGCCGCCATGTGGAGCCGTCCGAGGCTTCCGCCATATCGCCCGCCATGCGCAGCTCATCAGCGAGCAATGCGCCCTGCGCGGAGCTGATCTTGTACTCCGGGGTGGACGCCTGCTGGATGGCCTGATTCAAAAGCTCGTCGCTGGAAGACTGGTCGAGACCGGCCGTGACCTTCTCGGTCGCGGCCTTTGCCTTTTCAGAGGCAAGGCGGGCCTGCGCCTGCTCCTGGTCTCGCTGTTCCTGCGCGCTGCCGGTATAATCTGCGGCGGTGAGCTGCTGCGAGCTGCCGCCGGTCGCGGCGTCGAGCGTCGGCGTCTCGACCGTCGGGGAGGCGATGGACGACGGCGCTTCCGACACGGCGGGCGCGGACACGCCCACCCTGCCGGTCATGGTCTGGCCGTTCTTCCATACCGTGACGCTGCCGTCGGCTTCCTTCCGCCACGTCGAGCCGTCGGAGGCTTCCGCCATATCGCCCGCTTTCAGGCTGCCCGCAAGCTGTTTGCCGTAGTCGGAATTGATATAATAATCTGCCATTGGCAAGTGCCTCCGTTATACGATGTTTGCTTTCATGGTCACGCCGTCCTTTGTGACGTAGATATTGCCGTTCGAGGATTTGCGCCACACGGAATTGTCCGCAGCCCGGTACGTATTGCCAACGCCGAGGCTGCTGGCAATATCCCTGCCCTTCTCAGAGCCGATCTGATATTCGTTCGTCGAATATTTTTTTGCACGTTCAGCCATGCTTTCTGTCGTCTTACTGACAGACTGATACGGGATACCGTAGCTCTTGTAATTCGTGTTGAGGTAATCCTTGACGTTATCGACGCTGCCAGCGGCGCGGATGATGTCGATGTAATACTGCGCCCACTCCATTTCGTCACTGGTAGCCTTCTTGTACGTGCCGGAGCTTCCTCCGCCACCGCCGCCGGAGTAATACCCGCCGGAGGATACGATCTGCTGGGCTTTGTTGTAGAGGTCTTCGAGCTCCGAGGTGCTGTCACCGGCGAGAAGCTTTTCGTAGAGGGACATGTCGCCGGATTTGGAGGCATACGCGCCCGCAGCGGAGAGGGCGGTATTGTTGAGCATGTTGAAGATCTGCAGCGCCCGGTCTGCGTCGGCCTGCGCGGCGGAGTTGATGGACTCGTCGACGCGCACGGCCTCCTCGTACAGGGCCTTCGCCAGATTCAGGTCGTTGTCGGCCTGCGCTTTCTGGATGGCCTGCTGGTACTGCTGGCCGAGCAGCTGCCTTTGCCGCTCGACCTCTGCCCGCTTCTCTGCCTCAGACTGGCGAAGGGCGTTGAGGTTCGCCGACAGCTGATTGCTCTGCGCAAGCTCTGCCTGCCCGCCCGTGCCGGAGTTCAGGCCGCGCGCGTTCGCGTACTCCTGAAACGCCTGCCGGTTGCGGTCGGACTCCGCCTGCGCCTGCCGCTGCTGCTCATAATAGATCTGCCCGAGCTTGCTTTCCTCCGCGCCGAGGTCGGAAAGATTCTGGTTGTAGTCGCTCTCGAGCTGGGATTTGTTCGAATCCAGGTTGGATTCGTACATCTTCCGGATCAGCTCTTCCTGGCTGTTTGCCGTCGGGGTCTTGTAGTCGCCCAGACCGCTCAGAGACTCGCGGTATCGGTCCCAAAGGGATTTACCGCTGGCCTCGCCTGTCGGGCCGGTGCCGCCCGTGCCGGTGGCGCCCGCCGCAGGGGCGGTGGATTCGCCGTTGGCCGGGGCCTGCGGCGTGTTTTCCGTACCGGCTCCGGCGGCGGGATCCGTACTTTTCCCATGCGCCAATGAAATCGCCGTTTTCCATCTTGCTTCTCAGGGCAGAAGATACCTTGCGAGAAATGTCCTTGGCATAGTAATCATTGATGATATTGGAAAGGGATACAGACATCTGACCACTTGCTTCTACAGTATCTGTATCAAAACCATCATTGATAGCAATAAAACGGATACCGAAAAACGGACAGATTTTTTCAAGAAACTCACCGGTCTCAATGTAGTTACGTCCAAGTCGGGAAAGGTCTTTTACTACGATGCAGTCAATCTCTTTTGTCTGAACTGCTTCCATCAACTTCTGCCATTCAGGACGGTCAAAGTCCGTTCCAGTGTAGCCATTGTCAACAAAGGTTCCTGCCAGTTGCAGATACGGACGATTGCTTACATACTCATTGAGCAATGCCAGCTGATTTTCGATGGAATCAGAGCTATTCAGATTATCTTCACGAGAAAGACGAGCGTAGATAGCAGTCTTGTGAACGACAGTAAACTGTTCCGCAGCAACGGTCTGACTGGCTAATGCCTGTTGACGGCGCTTTGACGGTCTTGCCATTTAGCTCACCTCCCTTATGAACGAAATCACCTTCTTTGCGTTGGCTTTCGCTTTTTCTTCCTCCAGGAACTCCATAATCGCCTGGAACTGATCTGCGTTATTCAGAACAACATGAACCTTCTTATCCTCGGTAATCTCAATTCTATCAATGAAATTGACTACGACTCTGCGGTTCAGTTCCTGAATGTTTTCGTATTCTCTGAACTGTGCAAGCCAGCTCTGCTGTTCCGTGAGACCGGAACTGATTTGATTTTTATTACCTACCAGACGGGCGATAGCTTCTTTGGCTTCCTGAATGTTCTTGTCGAACTCAGCCTTAAAAATAAAGTATTCCTCACGAGTAATCATTTCTGTCTTGAAGTCCTCGTACACATGAGCTTTCATCTGCTTGTTGTGTTCGATAACTTCTTCCTGTCTGGCAATTTTTGAAGCGATACGCTCCATTTCACGGCGCTCCCAAGAGATACCGTTCAATTCCCCAAGGGCAATTTCCAAGTTTAAGGCAAGAGAAACCTGTGCCTGAATGACCGCAAGAGCAGCATCGTAAACAACCTGTTCCTTTACTGTGTGTGCATCACATACCTTGCGATCTACCTTATTGGCATTGCAAACGAAGTACACATACTCCTTGCCTGCGGACTTGGTTTTCTTTCTGGTCATGGTACTCTGGCAATCAGCACAGAACATCTTGCCTGAAAACAGATGCACAGAATTATCACCCGAAGGACTTCTTGTGTCCTCAAGCATGAGCTTCTGAACCATATCGAAAATGGAAGGAGAGATAATCGCATCATGTGCGTTCTCCGTTCTCATCCAATCCGCTTCATCTTTTGTGGTTCTGCTTTTGATTTTATGGTTTGGAGTCGTTGTCTTTCCCTGAACCAGAGTGCCGGTGTACATCTCATTTTTCAAAATGCGATAAATCGCTTTTGCGCCCCAATCGGTCTGAATCTGTTTCTTGAAACCAGACTGGTATTTGGAACCACTCTGTCTCTTATATTCATAAGGAGACGGAACACCGTCTTTATTCAGCTTGTCTGCAATCTGTGCAGGACTGAAGCCATCCATCTTCATGCTGAAAATGCTCTGGATGACCGGAGCAACAGTCTGGTCGATGACCAGTTTGTTTTTATCATCGTCAGATCTACGGTAGCCGTAGACCACATGGCTTCCAACAAATTCGCCATTTCTTCTCTTGGTCTCCAAATTGGAACGAATCTTGATGGAAATATCCCTGCTATAAGAGTCGTTAATCAGGTTTTTGAACGGAAGAATGATTTCGTTGCCTACCTGCTGAGACTGTGCAGAGTCGTAGTTGTCGTTGATGGCAATAAAACGGATGCCCAGGGACGGAAAAATCTTCTCGATATATCTGCCGGAATCAATGTAGTCACGACCAAAACGGGAAAGGTCTTTGACAATGATGCAGTTGATTTTTCCTGTTTTGACCTGTTCCATCATTCGCTGAAAGTCAGGACGGTCAAAATTAGCACCTGTATAACCATCATCGCAGAACTCCTGAACCAAAGTGATCTCAGGGTTTCTGCTCAAATAATCTTCAATCAGCTTGCGCTGGTTAGCGATACTGTTGCTTTCTTTCTTCTCGCCAGAAGAAAGGTCACCATCTTCCTTCGATAAACGCAGGTAGATGGCGGCATAGTAAATCTTATCAATACTTTTTTGCATAGTGTGCCACTCCTGTTTGTTAATCGTCCGAAGCTGAAAAAACAAACCGGAGTTTTCGCATGATTTTGTCCAAGGCTATGTTACCATAGCGGACTGCGAAAATCCAGTTTGTCACCGCATTAGTATCTCGCCAATTTCTGCCAACGGATTTATCCGTTACATAGAAGCAATCATGTTGATGAAGTTGTCAGTAATCGTATTCTGCGTATTTGCAAACGACACTCTCACAACCGTGTTGCCTACTTTGAACTGGTAAGGATTTTTAATCTGCTCGATAAAGGATTTGATTCTTTCCTCACTCGGCAAAGAGCGATCAATTTTCACATCTCGAATATCCACCAGCTGTTCAGTTGCTGTAGATTTTGTCGCTTCACTTCTTGTCATCTGCAATCACCACCTTCGTTTATCATTCTTGCCAAAATCTCCCTGAGCTATTCATGGAACCTCATCGGCAAAAGTATAGGCAGCCCCGCAAAGGTAGGTCTGCCCATAGTTTTCACTGACGAGAGGATGTATTCAAATCCAGACAGACAAGCAACGCTCTATTGATACCGAACATTTCCTGTCGGGTAACTCTACCCAAATATCTTTCAATTCGCTGCTTATCAATGGTTCTGATTTGCTCCAACAACACCATAGAAGGTCTGCTGAGAGCCGGGTTATCTCTAATCAGAAAATGGGTTGGCTGTTTTGTCTTTTTCCTGGTTCTGGCTGTGACGGTTGCCACAACCAGAGTAGGGGCGTGCCGGTTGCCGGTGTTGTTCTGAATAACAACAACCGGGCGAACACCACCTTGTTCAGAGCCGCAGAAT
>ERZ1031078.23-NODE-23-length-44442-cov-14.514475_pt1 | contig 44442 bp, 40 predicted proteins | sample MGYA00518179_ERZ1031078 | MGnify/ENA primary metagenome ERZ1031078 (study PRJEB33719, sample SAMN04261274) | wastewater metagenome | biome: rural village; feature: human; material: feces | host: Homo sapiens | place: El Salvador | collected 2014-01-14 ... | reverse complement strand
CATTAAAGAAGGCTCCACCTCTCATCTCGGTCTTCTCCCCTCAGGGAAGAAGAGGGAACCGCTCCTCTCAATAGTCTTTACGACCCCTTCGGTTCCCCTTGTAGGGGACAGAAACGTCGCTCTGAACCATTTCATTCTATGGTTGGCGGACCATCAGAGGTCTACGCCAGCAGCAGGGCTGCGTTTTTTTTGTGCGGGATAAACCGCAGGGACATGGGGGGTGCTGCTGATGCGACTGCAGGGACATGGGGATTGCTGTTGATGGGAACGCAGGGACACAATGCTGGATGCGGTGATGATAATACTTTTTATTCGACTTTGGACAGGATCGACTCTGGAGAGGTTCCCATCAGAGTTATGGCAGAAATCTTATGACCTTCATTGGCATTTAATGAATGACATCAGCGCTTACGTCCTTTACCAAATAACTCAGAATGCGAACCTAAACGAACTAATACTATTGCGTTATTGTTCTTATCAAACCAAATCAAAAGTGTATCATTCTCTATATGGCATTCCATATAGTTCTTCCAGTTACCTTTCAAAGGATGAGGATTATATTCTTCCGGTATCTGATTGCCTTCTGCCAAAAGCTTAACTATCTCCATAAGCGTTTCTGCAAATTCTTTATCATTCTTAAAACGCTTATAATCTTTCTTGAACTGCGAGGTCTTTCGAATTTCTTTCATAAACTCTATTCCTCCATTGATGCCATGAAACTTTCTAAGCTATCTACTCGAACTACTCCTGCATCATGACCACTCTCTGCCTCTTTCATTGCTGCCAAAGTTTCTGCGTTTGGAACATCTTCCAAAGCAGCACTCCTTGAAACAGGGGAGTCAGAAACTATTTTAACGCCTCTCATAAGAGAGAGGACATTCTTTAATTGCTCCAACAAAGATGGGCTATCTACCTGTAATGTTAACCGTGCCATAACTTCATATTTAATTCGTAGCAAAGATAAGGGTTTTCTGTGAAACTACCAAATTTTTGAAGAGTTTTTGCTTCATATTAATCTGTCTATAACTTCTGAACTTGCGAAAGTCCAATTCCATTATTAAATTCGGTGTTTTTCTACCATTTTTCTGACATTAGACCTATTTATCATATTCCTCTAAAATGTTCTTCCACATAGTCAATGACTTCATCTAATTGCGTCAAAGCCAAGTCTGACCAAACTACTTCCACCCTCTTTTTGCTTTAATATAAGACTCAACTTGCGAATTTAGAATGCAGCGACCTGCTCTACTTTCCTTCAGAGCATGTTCTGCAGCCGCAATCATCACCTCACGTGGTATCCCATGAATCAAATTAGTCGACTCACTCATATCAACATCGCCTAAAGAGGACTCAATTTTAGCTATCAAGGAATATTTATCCTCAATGCTTAATTTCTTGATTTCATCCCAATAAGGAATGGGCCTATCTTGAGATACATTATTTGTCAACATAATACATTCTCCTTTATTCTAATCCTTGCCCGCAAATTTACAACTTACTTTCGTAACCACCAAGAAGCCCTTAAATATTTGACACTAATTGACTTAAACCACATGCGAAAGTTCGGTATCTTATTGGTACTTTTTTACTTCTCGACGACCTCGAAGTCCTCTTTATGGACGCCACGGATGGCAACAGCATAACCTCCAAAGTCGAAGACGAGTTGGCGGTCGCGGTCTATGCGGACGATATAACCTTCGCATCCTGCAAAAATGCCGGTGAGTACACGCAGCTTTACATGGTCTTTGGCAAACTTCTCGAATGGGTCTCTCAGAAACGTTACTCTTTCTGGATTATCCTTCAATACTGTCATGAATGGTTGCATAACCTTGTCCCTGATGGAGGCAGGAACTCCCTTGCATCGGTCTTTCACCAAGTGGTATTGCGGATAATAATTCTTTAGGAATGCTTGGAGGACTTTTGTTTTGCCCTGCAAGAATACGAGTCCACTGATGGATGGCTGTAATTCTTTCTTTACTCCACCTTTCTCGTTCTTTTGTCTGTACCTCAAAGTGCGGTGAATGAAACAAGGTACGGCTGAATTGGGATTTTTCTCGTTATAGTCTTTCATCTCATTCTCAAAAGCCTGGGCTGTCTTGTTGTGAATGAACAGGTAACCCCAGGGCGTTCCTTCTATACCTGGATCCGATTTGTCATCAGCCCCAGTAACGTGAATGCCCTTTGGTAAGCGTTTGCTTACGTCGGCTGTAGAAGGTGAATTCAAGCAATCCTGCGTCATATTCGCTTTTGATTTTATTGCAAAAATACTAAATTATGTTGGATTACGTATCAGATTTTGATATTTTTTGCTGACGATCAAAAAATATGCTTTATTTTTTAGAAAATAGGGCTTGAAATGGGGCTTTCGAAAAACCTCTCTTAATGCTAAGGAGGTTTTTCGAAAACCCACCAGTACTCCCTTAACCTTAAGAGTCTTTTCGAAAACCCACCAGTCCTCCCTTAACCTTAAGGGAGGGTCCACCTCTCATCTCGGTCTTCTCCCCTCAGGGAAGAAGAGGAAACCGCTCCTCCTCGTCGCTCTGAACCGCTTCGCTATATGGTTGGCGGACCATCAGAGGTCTACGCCAGCAGCAGAGCTGCAGATTTTTGTGCGGGGATGAACCCGCCTTGCGGAAGAACTTGTGAAAGCGAACTTTCATTGCGCTCATTTGCACAACCTTTCCCCTCAGGGTACAGGGGACGTTCCAACCGTACAGGTCTAATTTTATTCTTCAAAAATCTGCATAAAACGTTTGGAAAATAATAAAAAAAGAGTTACTTTTGCAACAAAAACAAAAGACTTTGATCAATGAAGAAAATTACCGCATTCATTCTCTTGCTATTATCATTAGTAAGTTGCAACGAAAAAACAGCCCAAGACTTATTTGACGAATCAAAAACGGGTGTTGTCCTGATTTTGAACGAGTACTATTATGTCATGAAATTACCTAATGGCAACAGCATATACTTCACCGGGATCGACCAGGAGGGCAATCTCGAAAACCTGGCTTTCGAATATGCTGACATCAAAAACAAACGACAAATCTTAACGGGAACCGGCTTCTTCATAGACAAGCAAGGAACTATCATGACAAACCGCCATGTAGCCCAACCCTCTATCGACAAAACAGCAGTAAAAGAAAGTTACAACAACATGGTGGCTTCCATCAAGGCATACTACGCCGCACAGATGAGTGCCTTATCGCAGGAATACCAAAACTTAGAGAGTCAAAAGAGCGATTGCTATTCATACGATTTCTATGGTAATGCATACGAGAATACGGAAAGACTGCAGGAAATAGCCTCACAACAAAGCGAACTGGAAGAGCAGTTCAACACACTGAACAGCGTAAGGGAATCCATGGACGACCACGTTTCATTAGATGAACTAAGCATTACGGCGGTTTGCGAAATCGGAATCGCCTACGACAACACCTTTGTCAATTCCGACAGAGACTTCTTGGACAAAAACCCTTGCGTGGTGATAAAAGTTTCTGACAAAGAAAATACTGACTTAGCCACCATCCAACTAAAGAACAAGAAGACTCCTGACGAGGCTCACGTGTTCAGAACCGACGGAACGATAGACGAAAACGCCATCGATAAGGTGAAAAATATGTTCTCCTCTCACAATGACAAGATTCTTCATATAGACCAACAACTTTATATGATTGGCTACAATGCCGGTCCTACCCTGGCTACTACCAAACAAGGCATCCAAGTTCAAATGACAAGCGGAAAGGTAACCCAGTTGCCAGACGGAGACAGGGTGTTATACAGCATCCCTACCATGCAAGGCTCAAGCGGCAGTCCCGTCATTGACAGCAAGGGAAGATTAGTTGCCGTCAACTTTGCGAAGCTGAGGGGTACTGACAACTTCAACTTCGGCATCCCCATGAACAAAATCGCTGCTTTTCTGAAATAACAAAGGGGAGATTTTGTAGTTTTTGGGGAAGTTAAAGGAGTTAATGGAGTTAAGGAGTTAAGGAGTTAAGACGTATGTCTTGCAGCTTAATAACTACGCCAAAAAGACTGTTGTCTTAACTCCTCAGCGACCGTAGGGAGCGATAACTCCTTTAACTCCTTTAACTTCTGAACTTACGAAACTTGAATTAGGTATATTTAGCTCCTATTTTTTACTACTTCCATCTTTTTATGTAAAAAACACCATTTTGTTTTGTCGATTTAACAAAATAATCGTATTTTTGCAAAATCAACTAAACAATAAGAGATTATGATACAAAAAGAAGTTATCAGAGAAATACTCTTGGAAAATAGAAAAGAGATTGAATTACAGCATATTGTCCCAAGAGACATCCAAATGGAAGAGTTTGCCAACTATGTCTTGATAGGCGTAAGACGAGCCGGCAAATCATTCATGCTTTATCAGCAAATTCAACAATATCTGAAACAAGGTATCAGTTGGAACTCTATGCTCTATCTCAATTTTGAGGATGAGCGATTGATGGGCATGACTGCGCAAGAACTAAACCTCATCCTTGAGGTTCATGGTATGATGTCTTACAAACGTCCAATTCTATTTCTTGATGAAATACAAAACATAGATGGTTGGGATAAATTTGCACGACGTTTAGCTGACAACAAGTACAGAGTCTATATAACAGGCAGCAACGCTAAAATGCTTAGCAGTGATGTGGCAACGACCTTGGGAGGTCGCTATATCACTAAACACATTATGCCATATAGTTTCTCTGAATTTCTGAATGCCAATGAGATTTCTTATGACACAGATACCATCGCGACCACATCAGGAAGAGCAAAAGTACAAAGATATTTTGAAAGCTATTTTCATTTTGGAGGTTTTCCTGAAGGTGCAAAACTGGCATCAAAAAGAGATTATATCAATAGTGTATATCAAAAGATTTACCTCGGCGACATAGCCTCTCGCAACAAAATAGAGAACCAGTTCTCACTTCGCATACTTTTCCGAAAATTAGCAGAGAGCGTGAAGCAACCAATTTCTTTCACACGACTCACCAATATAATAGCATCTACTGGTGCTAAACTCAGCAAACCAACTCTCATCAATTATATTGAATATTCTAAAGATGCTTTCTTAATTTATCCTATCAAGAATATCGCAGACAATCTCACACAACGTGAGACCAACCCTAAATACTATTTTGTAGATAACGGTATTATCAGTATCCTTGCCATGGATATAGACACATCATTATTAGAGAATATGGTTGCAATGGAACTATTACGAAGATATGGGTTAGACGAACAAGTTTTCTTTTATAATAAAAATATAGAAGTAGATTTTTATATACCTGATGCAGCTATGGCTATACAAGTAAGCTACAATCCAAAAAAATCTACAGAAACTTGGGAAAGAGAATCTACAGCTCTTATCAAACTTTCCAAGGTATTGGATTGCAAGCGTCTCATAATCCTAACTTACGAGTTGGAAGAAGAGATTGTTGTAAAAGACAAGAAAATAGAAGTGATACCTGTATGGAAATGGTTACTTGATTTATAGCTATTATCCAGAACGTCAAGGCAGAATAAAGAAAAATAATATGGTACAAAGAATTTTCAGACGCAAAATATACGATAAGATTCTTAAATGGAAAGAGGAGAATCATGGTAAAACAGCTCTTCTAATCGAAGGTGCTCGAAGCGTGGGTAAGTCTTGCTTTCGGGGACAAGGCTTTCACGGAATGACTCCTTGTTGTATAAGAAAAGAGGCATATTGATTACCCATATGCCTCTTTTCTCTTTAAGGATTTTCAATCAACAAAAAATTGGAAATTCTGTTGTCTTCCATCGGTATAATGGAATGTACCATTATAAGACGCTACGTAATGATCATAGCCTTCGTCGTCAATAAAACTATCCGTACTATAGTTTCCATCAAATTTACCTATTGTCTTACCACGTAAATACGCCTCCAAGACACATCTTCCAGTTCCTTTGTCATAAGAAACAACACGCAAGATATATTTATCTGATTCATTTTTATAGCACCCTATCTGCCCTTTCACATCTATCTCTCCAGGAAAGTTGGAATCATTTGACCAAAGAGACATCTCTACAGGAGTAGGTTTTGGGGCAGGCGCTTCTCCCTCTTTATGCATCATAATCAGAAGTCCTTTTTTACCATCTTTTCCTGGTCCGATAAGATCATTTTTATTCACGCTAAACGAGAACTTGCTGCTGCCATCTTTTCCTTTAAAAGAATAAGTGTCGTCTGTAGCAGCAATATTCATTTTTATCTTACCTCCCAAGTCCATATTTTTATAAATACAGTTGCGAACATTTGTTCCATCTGTTTCAAATGTAACCTGCATATTGCAAAGATTTCCCTCTTCATCATACATTTTACCGACAAAAGTGACTGGCTCCCAAGTATCAAGACTGTCCACATGAATGCTATCACTTACAACCTCTGGACTTTTCTTAAGGGAATGGCCTCCAGACAAATATTTCCATAACAGCAATCCTCCTCCCAGTAAAAGAATAACTGCAAATATTGCAAGCAATATGCGCATATTGTGATTATCATCATCATCCTCATCATAATACACAGGAGGTGTATCTTGAGTTACAGTGGAAGTTACGCCTCCGACCGGAAAGGCTTCATTGGATAAAGGAGCTCCGCACTTTCCGCAAAATTTCTCGTTGGCTTCACATTTCTGACCACATCTTGGACAGTAAATATCACCCATTTCTGTTTGCTTTTCCCCATTATTACAAATGGTTTGATCTGATAGCTTAAAACCACAAGAACCGCAGAATAAGCTCCCCTCTTCGATTTTTGCATGGCAATTTGGACATTCATTCTTTGCATCAATTGCTGATGACGTTGGCAAAACCACATCAGAAGAATCTTCCACAAACGTATTAGTACATAATTCGTCGCCCTTATCAGGTGCATCAAAAACAATTAGCTGATGACAATGAGGGCATTCGCATTCGACCTGTGAACTTGGCACAGATGATGCTCTGAAGACCATACCACAATATGGGCAAGTCACATCAAATTCTATTTGATCCATAATTCAAAATATTTTATTTACTACAATGATATGAAGAACTCCTTTAGAAGGTGATTGGCATAGGTTAACCCTTACCTGCCTACATTATTACTTAATAATCGTCTTCATGAAAAGACACAGACAGAGAATAATTATAATAACTACCGTCGGAAGAATACATTGTTGGAGTTTTTATCTTAAAGGAATGTCCACCAGGTATGCAGTATCCCTCACTTACAGCTCTATTTACATTGATAATATAGCCGTTATCAAGTTCTATTTGAGGATAATACATTCTTGAAATATCATAGCTCCAATCCCAGTCTGTAACACGCCAGGTTTTACCTGTTGGAACATAGATGTATTTAGACTCTAAATAATAACGAGTACCATAACTCGTATTCTCTATATGTGCTCCATAATTACAATTGTAATAACTCATAGAAGAGCCGTTTGTAAGCATATTAATGGTCACCGTTTTATTTCGTGCCGCTTCCTCAATGCGCGCCTCTTCACGCATTTTTGTGAGTTGTGAGGAAGCTTCATTTCTATGCATTCCCTTTGGGTGTACAGAAAGATATTTTTCAAGTGCCGAAATACCTTTTTTCAGATTACCCGAAGATATATTCATTTTCGCCGTCTCCCAAGCTACAGAATCAGCTACGAATGCTCTTACAACAGTTTCCATTGCTATCCTGTGCGCATTAAGAGCATCTTTCTCATGCTTATTAAGGAAGTTTCGCGCTGCATAGACATCACCTTTCCTTTTTGCAGCATTAAAATCAGCTAATTCCAGTTTTCGTGGCTGATAAATACCGAAATACCAATAAGCCACACTTCCCAAGAGCATACCAAGGGCTATAATTCCTATGATGAAAGGAAAATATGACCTACGTCGCGGTTCCTCTAAATATTGAGGTGGTGCATAATAATCCTGCTGCATTGAGTTTGATGATGGTACATAGCTCTGCTGAACAGGAACTTGTGGAACTACATACGAAGATTCAGGCTCAAAGTCCTCAGTATTGAGAACATCATCCCCTGTCTCTGGTGCATCAAAAACAATTAGCTGATGACAATGAGGGCATTCGCATTCGACCTGTGTACTTGGCACAGATGATGCTCTAAAGACCATACCACAATATGGGCAAGTCACATCAAATTCTATTTGATCCATTTTTTATTATTTTGTTTTATCTACAACTATGATATGATTATTTCCCTTAGATGGAGATTTGACTATTTTACGCACAGAAACGGCAGGACGACTTGTACGAGTCTTGCGAGGCACACGTCGTACACGTTTTGGTTTACGAGTTACAGGCTCATCAGATTCTTCATCAGACTCTTCCTCTGTAGTTTTCTCTTCACCAAGAAAAGGTATGACTGGCAATATCTTACTTTTAGATTCTGATCTCAAATATATTCCATTCTTGTCGTATTCATAAGCCATAGCTTCATCTGGGGCATAAGGAGATTCTGTACTTGTCCATATTCCTCCACTTGACTGTTTTTCATTAGAGCGAAATATGCGAGTACGCACATCTGATCTTGAAAATATCTCTCCATCACTAATTTCCTGTGCGCTCTTCACTTTAAATGCTGCAGAACCCAATGGAACCATATCTACAACAAGACCCTCATTGGGTTTGTACTGATAACGAAACGCAGCACTTGACCAACTTTTAATTGGGCGAATCGCATATATCACTCCATCACCTTTTGAATAATACGAGGATGTTACGACATTAGGGTCCTGATCATAGATGCCATAAGCCATAGAATCAATCTCCTCTAAGTCATATTTCTCAGTGAAAGACTTCGTGTGAGAAGGCAAGATACAACTCAGATTATTCAGAGAAGGCAAATGATAGTATTTCAATGGGACGTTGTCTAAATCATCAAAAGACAACACCTGTTTCATTCTTTCTTCAACTTCTACAGAGTTTGCATAAGATTTAGCAGAATCCCAGTCAAATTGACCTATATCAGAATTAGAATTGCCACTCAAGGAGCCAGAAGTATCAAGGTAATTATTAGCAAGATAGTCTGCAGGAATTGAGTCAGGAACATTATTGATATCAATTGGCATCTGAGTCATAGTGAATTTACCCTCAAGTTGGGGAATGTGAGCCGCATTCTTGATTTTAAATACCATAGTTCTTTTATCACTACTAAAATTCTTTTTTAGCGTAATATGATAAATTAATGCACCTGACCCTAATCGTTCTGATACAATATCACCATAAGGGAACTTTCCTCCCTCATACTCCAAATTGACAGAAGAAGGACAGGAACGCATATAAACATCAATGTTTGGTAATTCTGTTCCGATATGTTTGACAATTGTAGGATCAATGGTCTTATCTACCGTAATGTTTGTGCCGGAAATATTGTAATGCATAAAAGTACTGTTTGCCGCATACGTCTTGTCTATATCAATATAGGGTCTGGTCAAGAAGTTACTCGTATTACTCATTAAAGACATGCGTACAGCCTCTTTGTCAATAAGTAGAACAGATGAACCGCTTGTACAATAAGCCACACCTTCTTTCTTCACAGGCAAAGTAAAAAGAAAAATATCATTCTGTGCTGCCCACCATTTAGGATCTGCTATATCCTTAACTTTCTTAACGCCAGCAGCCGAACCTAATTGTTTGATACCTATAATGAGCGCACCACCGGATAAAGTATAACGATAAGCCGAGCGATAAGGATTATCTGTTGGTTCATTATCTGCCCGTTTCTTGAAACGCAGACCATAAATAACATTTTCTTTGCTCATATAGTCAGAATACACCGTAGTCTCTCCCGAATTCTCTATGTTCAAAGTTTCCACATTATTATACAACTTTCCTGATTTGGTAAAACGAGGCATATCCTTTGGCGAAGTAAAGAATGGAGCTATGTAAATCATCTCTTCCGGAGTGGGAAGACGGTAATTACGATTTCCTATACGCCATGACTTGTTAGGAGGGCATAACCCTATGGAAGAGTTGGAACCATCGAAATCAGCAAACTTATCATCACTGGCAATATTCTTCTTTGCAAACTTCATCAATGGGCTGAGTTTACTATCCTCTATCTTTATACGATTAGCTTCTGTTATTGCATCATTAATAACCTTGTCAACATACTCGCGATGAGACGAAAGAGTATACGTCACTTGCGCCCATCCTAAGACAGCATTGATTTGGAGCAAAACGAACAAACATATTTTTCTCATGACCTATAGTTTTAAAGGAGTTAATTTGGTATAGTTTTTTATAATCGTATTGACAAAGCCATAGTAATCATCTTCAGAAACCTTCGTTTCTTTTCCATTCAACAGCTTAGTATAAGCCCCATTGGAAAAATGATAATTCTCCTGATGAGCTTCTTCTACAAGAGTGTACTTGGCCTTAATAAGCCATACTGCACTTCCCTTCTTCTGCGATTCATCAGTATTAACTACAAATAACCCTTTTCCACGAAGATATACCCACTCAAAAACCGGTTTTTTATAAATCAGGCTTGCAGCCCCATCCTCTGCACCAAAGACTATCAGATTTTTATCATTATTTGCAATAACTTCTTTCTGTCCATCCTGATCCAAATCGAGCATGAAATACTGAGTAATATTCATATCAGGATTATCCTGTGAAAATTCTTTAAGGGCTTGTACGGCAGCTTTTTCATTTTTAACAAGCATCTCTGTTTTCTCTGCCTGCTTATCCTTTTTTATAAATAAGAAATAGATTCCAGTAAACAGAACAGCGGCTACCACCAATACTATCATCAATACTGGATTAAACTTCTTTTTCGAAACACCTTCGTAAGTGTCATTCATAGCCTCCTTCAGTTCATCGGCAATCTCTACATTCTCGTCATCTTCTTCGTCCTCTTCGACACTTTCTAAAAGAGCCTTGTTAAAACTCTCCTGTAATGAAGCTTTCTCAGATTCTGAATTTGAGACTTCTTCAGCAGAGTTCTCTGGCTTAGCCTCGTCTATATTAGAGGGTTCTACATTCGACTCATCAGGCTTATCCATATCGTTCACCATTGCAGCTGGTTCTGCATGAGGTGCCAGAACTATAGGATCCAGAGCCTCAGCCTGAACAGGTTGAACTGGAACTGGCTGAGCTTGAATTGGCTGAGTTTGAACAGGCTGAGTTTGAACAGGCTGAGCTTGAACTGGCTGAGCTTGAATTGGCTGAGTTTGAACTGGCTGAGCTTGAATTGGACGAGCTTGGACTGGACGAGCTTGGACTGGACGAGCTTGGACTGGACGAGCTTGGACTGGACGCCCCTGAACAGGACGAGCTTGAACCCGAGCCTGTTGTGGTTGATTAATGACAGGTTGCTGATTTCTCACCTGATTTACACTATCATCAACCACAACATTAATATTTGAAGCGGTCATTATCTGTTGGCAATATGGACAGGCAACACGTTCTTTAGTCGCATTTAAAACCGTTATAAAACGATTATTGCAATGATGACAAATATACTCAAATCTCATAATACGATAATTTATAGTTATTTTTCTTTATTATTTTTCGGACTATCCTCAGAACTATGTATGGATACATTTGCAGATTCATTACCCTTATTTCCATTAGTCTGAGAAGCATGCTTGTCTGCGGATTGAGAAACAGATTTACCCGAAGTGGCTGCATCTGCACCAGCTTTTTCTTTAGGTTCTTCAGTTTCTTTTCCCTGTGACTTCGCCTTGTCTTTTGGTTTCTCTGCTTGCTCTGTCTGTTGATTTCGGGAAGCCTTGCGATCTGTATTTCGCTTGCCTTCAGATTGCAATTCAGAAGATTCAGAATCAAAAATATTTTCAGACTCTGGAGAGACTTCATTCTCAATAGGAGTTGCCATTTCTGGATTTTCTTGAATATCGTTTTTATTGATCAAATCTCCCAAACAGATACCTGCAAAGAAAACTATCACAGTATATACAATCATTCCTAACAAGAATTTCTTGCTTGCAAACACTGAGCTATTTGACTTAGATGTATGCGAAGCACTCCTAATAGGAAGTTCCTGCAGTACAATTGTATGAGTAAGCGGCTGAGTGAGATTCAAGTATCCCTGATAGTCAGCACACCCTGGTTTCATCACCTCCACTCGTGCATTCCTTGCCTCTTGTTCACGAATACTTATTGAGCGATCTCCTGGCACAAGATTACCATTCACAAAAAGCTGGTACTGCGCAGCAAGATGTCCTTTGAACATTACGTGAAACATTTTAGCACTGATTTCCTTTTCCCAAGGTATTTCACTTTGAAGCAACAATGGCTGACGATTTTTACTAATATTTACCGATAAAACCACTTCTTTATAGCCTGCCCTATATAGAAGTAAATTTACCTTTGAACCTAATATGGTTTTTAAAGGCTTATCACGAAAAGGAACTTGATTGACGAAAAGTTCCATGCCTGCTACTGGCAAAGTTTGAGGAGGGAACAGATAAGCAGGCTGTTCAAAGCCATTTCTCGACAAATCGCACATCTGTTGTAAAACAGATGGTGGTACTTCATTACGGGCTGGAATATCCAGAAAGAACACTGCTTTATATTTCTTATAATAAGACTGATCTAATCCTTGCGCCAAGAGGTTTCCTAAATAGACAAAATCAGTATTCTGACCATACATTCTATAGGCAAGAGCTTCGGTCTGACGAACTGGCATACAGTCAATATACAGCAAATCAGGATAAGAACTGTCCAAAAGCGGTCTAAGATTATCATATTGCTCTACTCCACTTACAATTTTTTCCTGTACAAGTGAAACCAATTTCAATAAATCCTCTGAAGCAACAGTTATGGAATTTGGAATATAAATCCAAGCTGCCATGTAATCGCCAGTTCTTCCCACATTCAATGGTTTGACTATTGAAAAATAAATTCCAGTCGCATGATAATTCAAGACATAGAAAAGTCTGCTGAGATGCAAGTGAGAAATATAGTTTCGCATATCGTATGTCTTTCCATACCATGCTCCCTTATTTGTCACGAACACATCAGTCAAGCCACCATGGGCTTTTTGTATTAATAATTCTATTTTGCTCATTCCTCTTAACTTTTAAACATGTTTATCAATTTTTGTAACCAACTCTTTTCCTCATAATAAGAATAACGTATAAACAAATCCACAACTTTAGTCGCAGAGGTTGCGTCAAACAGACAGTAATCTTTGAAGCATACTTCTCCTATAGAAAAAGGAACAATGTTGACACGCCCGTTATTGATGTTATGCTCTTTGCAGATACGGAGAAGATTATTATAAAAGCCCAAATAATTCTTTGTCATATATTTCAACAAATGATCATCAAGCGATCCTTTATAAGAAGCTTTATCCACCTTGGATATAAGGACATAGATAGCATCTGTATTACTATCAAAGAGTCCCATATTGTTAAGGTGAGCAGCTGCCGAATTGAGGTACTCTGCCTGCGGAAGACCATTGAAGAGACGTTTTTCTGCACCATATTCAACAACAAAGAAATGAATTTTATTATTATTCGATCTATTGCTGAGCAGAATATTATGCAAAGTTTCCAACGCTTGTTGCTGATCGTCACGTAGTTGTTCTCCTGCATCTTGCATGAACATACAAGTAAACAATTCTCCCGCCATATCAATACATGCTACTTGATGGATCTGGTGTTCTTGGTCTTCAAGTTCAAAACGCATTTCATAGGTAGAAGTCACAGGAGTTCCACCAGGAAGGCGACAGACACGTCCAGGAAAGAAAATAGAAGAAAGTCTGTTCATATAGCCAAATCCCTGACAGTTATTATCAGGAATCATGCTACGAGCAACCAATCCATTCTTTGCAGCACTGAGTATAGCACCCAACGCACATGTTTTTCCTGAAGAAGGAATCCCCCAGAAATACACCTCTGTACAGGGTTCTTTGATTGTCTGCAAAGGGCGTGCAGGCTCAAAGTTTTGAATACCTGTATTGGCCAACATCTTGTTGATAAACTCATCGGAAACGCCACACTTACTCAAGTCATTCCGATTGAGAATACCTTTTGAAATGATATCATTGCAAACCGAAGAAGATAATAGATTATGGTCTTGCTCTATCACCTCAAGGAGGGTACTAACTGAAATCATTTCGTTTTCAAGTAACTCCTGAATGATTTTGCAGACCTCTTCCACACTATTTGCTTTATTAATCATAGTCTTGAGAACAACAGGAGATTTTTCACGATTACGCTCCTTGTTTTTCTCTTCAGTAATGAGTCTGTTAATTTCAAAAAGATGAGAAGTTTTAGGATATTTTTCCTTGAAAGATTCTAAAAGTTGTACATCACAGGAATCCTTGATTTCCTGCCACTCCTCTTCCTCAATATCATCTACCTGCATTACAGGCTCTGCAGCCAGTGTTGCCTCCAGTTCGTGCTTACGCTGACGGACTGCATCCAAATGCGCAGCAGTTCCCATTGGATACTTATTAAGAAAATCCTGCAAGTCTGCTATAGAGTTTGACTCCATTACTGTCTGAAAGTCTCCGTCTTCATTCCCTGCAAGTAACTTCTCCACATCAAGTTGCATCTTAGCCGTAAACTCTCCTTCGGTATTGTTTCGGAGTTCTTCAAACGTCACAATACCCTGCTGGATATAACTTGCTAAATCTTCTGGAGAATATTCCGTTACATTATTTAATATAGCTGATTTTTTGGGCATAATTATTTTTTTTATAGATTATTCTGTCCTATCTAAATATTTAGAGTGTCGGATAGAAAAATTCTGATTATTGTTCGAAATTTTTATTTGTGCTATTGGAATATCAGTACCTTTTCTGATAGGCTGATTGATGGTATAGTGCCAGGTTTTACCATTAAAAGCCACCTCAGCTTTGGCCCCATGGTTTCTACCGCCATCATAATTCCTGATAAAAAGTGTGTATGTACCATCAGACATCTTTTCCGGATCTGTCCAAATGATATTTTCGACACCAGTACCTTGCGGACGAATGTCATCAACATCTAATACACCAGACATTGATGTCGGATTATTCATGTGTGACTGATAATATATTTCTTCCATATCTGGCTGAATAGCATGTGCATCCAAGTCTACCACGTCACCACCTTGCTGATTCCAAATGATTGAGAAACGCAAGAAAGCATTGATATTTCCACCATGTTCCAGTACCTCATCACTAATTTCGGAGTGCTCAAGTATTGTATCTTGAGGGAAGATATAATCAACATCCTGTCCTTCTCCAGAACGCAGATAGTGTATCTTACCAGTAGATTCTCCAACATGATATTGATTTCCATCAGTAACTACTACATCATGATAATAACGATTCCACCTATATTCGTTACAACCAGGGAATAGCCAACTGAACAGTCCTAACAGGAGCAGCAATGCCAGCAAAAGAAGCAACCATTTCAGGCATCCGAAACTCGTGAGCCACATCCAAAGCCGTGTCAACCATGGAATACTCCTGTATTGTGCCTGAAAAGAACAATTATTGGCCACACTATAATCCAATGGAGTAATGTTCCAACCTGCAAAAGTATAACCACTGAAAGGAATTACTTGCGGAATCTGCACTTGTGTTATACGGGAGCCATACGGAACCGTAAATGTAGAAATACCTTTCAACTCTCCATATTTTCCCGGCAGGAAGGTCACTGTATAATTATTCCGTGAAGCCTTGGCTTTAAAGACCAAATCAGAATGAACAGAACCTAAATATGCAGGATCCCAATATGGGTTACTAAAACCTTCCAGAGGAATCATTTTAGGAAAATCATTCTCTGTGAGTTCATATCCATCTTCAACCTGCAACTGTTCCATTCCGTCAAGTTGGCAACTACCATCCGTTACAAAACGTATGGTATGCATAACAGAAAGGTCCTGAACATTACTAACAACCGGCTCTTCGGCTACAGAGGAAGTTTGGGGATCTTTTTGATATTGCGCATGAAATACTATATCAGACGTAACTATAGTACCCTGTACCTGTGGTTTCCAATCGATAAAATGAAAACCAGGTTTGCATATAAGACGAGGCACATCAGCTGTTACCAACTCCGCTTTCTCTTTTCTTCTTATAATACGGTCATTAGGATTAGCCAGCTCCGCACCTTCACCCGGATCAAAAATAATAGTATAACCCTTTGTTTGCGAGAAGTTGAAGACAATACTACCTTTGGCATCATAGACACTATCGCGAAGGTTCATTCCCCAAGCCACCAGCACAACTTTATTATCATAGCAGAATAAGAAATTCTCATTGACAAACTTAAGTGCAGAATCCAGTATGCCAAGAGACTCACCATGGAGTTTGCGCTTCACATCATTATAAACGTTTAACGTATCGCGGTATATTCTATCGTATTTTTCCTTTTCTTCCCCATAAAGGTCGTTGATGCGCCGTGGAGTATCTGTCCAATTAGGAGCAAACCAAACGATAGCATCATCCTCTGCAGAATATTCTGGAACAGCCAGAAAATCCTGCATATCTTTAGGAATATATCGTCCTACTATGCTCTGAACGCTACCAGGACGCATATACATCGGATCATTACCAATGCCCTGTATTTCACAGAAATCTTTTAAAGGTGTGGAACACAGAGCTTTTTTATCTATAAATATCGTCATATCTGATTATTTAATACCATTCGACATTCTTCTATTATATTTCTCATCTGCTCATTAGCCTGCTCATCTATCTCAGTAACATCACTTGTAAACATGAGACCAATAACAAGCAGATTCTCCCAGCGTTTGAAATTATCCCACAATGGCAAACGACGAAGCATGTTACGACAATGTTCATCGAAAACTTGGAAGCGAAGTGTCTCTACAGACTGTTCAAAAGCCTCCATCGTATCACGTAAGTTAGGTTGTTCTACCTGACTGTCTTCTTGAATATCAACCTGAACATGCATATCTTTAGCAATAGTCTTAACATGTAAAATATCCTCATCTGTCATAAACTTACGCCCCACTGAAGTTACAAAATCATTAAGCATCAGACTAATAGAATCTGCAATGATGTTTGACAGCACATCTCTATCTTCAATAGTATTTGCATAGTCCTGAATTTTGTTTGCAATAATCTGTCTGATATTAAACTTCTTGAAAAGCACATTATACATAAATGCTATTCTGTCCGAATGAATCAACTGCTTATTCAGTTTATGTGCAGCAGACTCTATATAATCAGCCCAGTACTCAGAAATATTTTTGGCCAGAATATCCGCATCAGTAGTCATCGTGTTGTTCTGTCCGCAAATCACATCTTCAAGATTGATATTTTGCATTTTTAATCCATCACGAAGCATCTGCTCATTGGTATGATAATAGTCGCAAAGTTTCTTAAGATTAACTTCCTTACCATCATTCGGATTAATACCTGCATTAAGTCTCAGGACATTAATCAGCGTAAAATCCTGTGGTAATTCCTTTTTATGAAGCACAATATCTGTTGCCAGATAGCGAAGATCGTGCGAAGAAACCATAAAATTATTAATCAGCATTCCGAAAGAAGATGGCGAAAGCATATCGAGTCCAAACTTCATTTCGCCAGCAGTACGTCTAATCTCCTCACGCTTATCATTCTCTTCTCCTGAGATATAGAAGTGCTGAAGTGCAGTAAGCATTTCATCACGCATACTCTTTACCTCATCATGGTATTTCTGTTTGCGCGCATCATCGATAACAGCAGCAATCTTCTCCAGAGAAGAAATGATAGCCTGCGAACCATCATGATTGATGGTTGCCGCATCCTCCCAAGCCTGATCAGGATGAGCGAAATGCTTCTTCACAAATGGGAAAGACACAAATGAGTTACGGAGAGCCTCCAAGAATTCTGGAAATTCAGGATGTTCTACAACATGGTTCTCTCCACTAACACCTGCCTGATAGCCAGCAAATATCTGCTGATTTGACGACCAGAAGTAATCACGAAGCATATAGATATTCTGAAATGCCTCTGAAGCAAAACCGGCACTTTGTGGAACCCAATGCTCAAACCATGAATAGACACTTGGCTTAATTACCTCATCACATAAATGATTTTCAAAACGAGTCTTCCAACGTTCCTCTAAAGGCACAGTCTGTATGAACAGAGGAGTCTCCTTTGTACGTTGTAAGTCGCAATTGAAAAACGTAGATATGATAAAGAAAGGAGAAGTAAAATTAGTGCTGCTAATATATTTTGCTCGCTGTTCTGGAGTTGCACCAATATTGTTGCTAATCCAACTGTTGAGAACCTCACCCAATTCACTCTCAGGTTTGTCCATATTCTTACAGAAAAGTATTGCATTGATTCGCCATGAATCAGAATACTTATCGAACAAATAAGACACCTTTCCTCTGCGAAGCATCATCGGTAACTCTGTTTGAATACTATTTTCCAGCAACTTCATTCGATGACGGGCTCCAGGAAAGTCGAGAAGGTCAAAGTCACGAAGGAAAGCACGTTTATCAGCTGCTGATGGAGGTAAGACCAACGTAAGTTCTGATATAAGAGCCGTAAACGATGTTTTTGGAAATCCATGAACCAACAAGTTGTTCTGGCTATCATAGATATCACAGAGTAACTCATAGTTTGGATTATTATCTGCCGCATTATCATTAAACAGATTATCGAGCCATGAAATGTCGAGAATGGTACCTTTCTGTCTAAGAATGGCATCAAAAGGAACATAGACTACAGAATTGAAATGCAGTTTACGATATTCTGCAACCAACCTTTCAAAAAGTGAAGTGATATAATCGTTTTCATTCCACAACAGACAAAATACTTTACCCCATTGTTCTGGGGCAATATGCAGAATCTTTTGAGATACAAGCACACAGAACTTGGAACTATACACATGAGAAGCACTACCACCCAAAGAAGCATTAAGATACTGCTGAATGGTAAATATATCATCTTCATCTATATAACTTTGTTGGACATTTTTATCAATGATTTGCGGAAGAAATGTCTCTAATTTACAGTTAATATCATCAGCCAGCAACAAAGTGTCAGCATTGATTTTCACATCTTTATAATAAGTATCAGCAAGCAGTTTTACAATATCTGCAATACTGAGCAGTCTTACCTTCACCTTGTCTTCAGCTGCAGGAGCCATATCTGGACAAATTGTAAAGCGTGTAATGATTCCTGTAGATTCCTTCTTAGATGTATTGCCACCACTTGGGTTAATATCATCTATAAAACTATATATTTTACCATTTCTTCCTCCTTTAATTGCCAGTTCCTCACCTTGATCTGAAAGAAGGCTACTTATAAGGTATGACTTTCCATTCTGACTCTCTCCATAAGCTGCAGCAGAACAATTTTCCTCAAGTGCAAAACGAATTTTCTTCAAGTTTCTACGATATTCTCTGAACGCAGACAAAGGAAAGGCACGTTCTTCATGCTCAGAGGCCCATTTTATAGAGTCCCCGATGACATGAAGCAAATGATCTATATCTTGTATTGTAATCTCTTTTTGCATAATGATAATGTTTAAAAGTCAAAAATACCAGAATCCAGCCAATAACATTCAGATGTTCCAAGACTTTGGATATTAATACGAATGTTTTGTAAATTAATCTCATTACCGGAATTATCCAATATCTGTTCTATCTTAATATCTTCCTTATTATCACTTTCACGTGAAAGGACAATTCGGTAAGGAAGAAGGCGCTTCAACCGATTGATTTCCTCATTTGTCAAATTGGCAAGTGCCTCCTCTGTCATATTGGGATTAATATTTTCCATCTGATGCCTGATACGTTGACATATTCTTGCAAAATCATAGTCAACTACATAAAGCGGACGACTCATATAGCTGTCAAAATTTTCCTGTCTGATCTTGAGCGAAACTGGCAATTGCTTGACGGTAATCTCGCCACGATTCGTGGTAGGAGTAAGACAGTAATGCGTATTGAGCAACATGGATTCTGGTGTCTCAACATAGTTGATGGTTGATTTCAAATTACTCAAGGCCTGCTTGTCAAGCCTAAAATTGGAGAACTGTATGAGGTCTGATGAATAAAAACCGATCATGGCTCCAACAGCAACTACAGTCTTTGGATTTCTGATATAACCCGTGTTATTTCCAAACGGATACCAGTCGCCTATGTAATAACTGGAGAGTTGAACAAGGCGATTGGGTGCCACTGCATAATACTTTATAAAAAGATCACGTAAAGGAGGTAATGTTGCTGGGCGGCCAGAGAGAACAATAATATCGCAATGATACGTATACATAATCGCCGAGATTTTCTTTACTAATGAATCGAAAGATTTTGCGACAATACGATATACGTTCTCACTGGAATAATGCCATTCCAACTCATTAAATTCAAAACCGAAGAAATCATAGAAACCACTCATGACAAGATGGTTAGGTATACTATCTTTGAAAACGTCATCAAAATGTACTACACAATCGTGATTTTGATTCTTCAACAATTCCAAATAATAACATGCCAAAGGTATCAGAACTTGGATATTAAAGTTCTTACGTAAGATACGCTGAGATATAGACTGTCCATTATAGTTATGTCCAAAGAAATCTTTTATTTTCTGCATTCCATCAGCCGTTTGTTCCAAGCGCGCAACAAGCGCAGAATCCTTATCCGTTAGAAAAATCTCGCGGATAAGTTCCTGAAGCATATCGTCGCCTGCATAATAGTAGCTGTCATAGTAAAGAGGTTTCGGACAGACGGTAGATTCATTTTGATCGCCCTTACTATATTCATTAATCATCAAGTCTGACGTACCTGCACCGATATCGAGAGAACCTAATGTAAATGTGTGCGAACCTCGCTCATCCTTTTTACCATAAAGTTCGAAAAAATCTGCTAATCGCCCTTTGAATTTATGAGCGATCTCTCCATACAGATAAACCATTTGTGAACAGGTGGCTTCATCATAATACCAAACTCCACTTCCGTCATTTGGATAAGACGGAACAATCTCTATATCAAACTTCTTGCTCGGCAAGAGGTCTGTCATGGATTTTTTCTCGAAGTTTGTAAGTAGAGTAACAGCATCTTTAGCGCAACGAACCAGAGATTTTCTCTCACATTCAGACATAGTTGTCGGACAAGTGACTACTACTCGTTTGATACGTCGTGGTGTATTTACATCACCATGAAACTTACGATAGTCTTCACTATTGATTTGCATACGTGCCTGAGAGAAAATTTCCAAGAAAGCAAAAGTCATAAGTGAACAGCGAGAGTAAGTATGCTTACTCCCTCCATATCCTTCTTTATCCACAGTTCCATTACTGTTCAGTTGATTGGTAATACCTTTAAGATCAAGTATATGACTCTGCTCCTCGCCGTCAAGCACCAAGAACAGCCATTCTTCTTTTACACTATCCTTATCCCATAGATATCGTTTAGGACTCGAATAAGTATATAGACTTTGAGAAGATTGTTCTTCTGAAGCAGTATGGATGAGATTCTCAGCTTCCTTTCCCAATCGAACAAGGCTGGGATAAACAAACTGATGACTGTCACGTGGTCCAAAGTTTCCAAAATCAGCTTTTCTGAACACCAAGCGCATATCAAAAGGCTCTGTATTCCTGCGAACTTGTGGACCATCAGCAGTTTCTTTAATACTGTCTGTCAGATCTGTCAAACTTAAAAGTGGAACCTTTGTGAAATCACCATTTTGGGGATCTTCTACAAGCAATGCTGTTGTACGGGAATTGCCTATATCAATAAACATATCCACATCCTTGACTACCACACTTTCGTCCTTATACAATTTCAATGACGGCATCAGATCCATTTGCGAAAGATAGTTTATTAGGAGAAAATAAGTGGCAATATAAGACATCTTATGTTTCTCGCCCTTAATCTTAGAAACAGAACGGGCTTCAGGATGAACCAATCTACGCAGATATTCATTAATATAACAGCATTCTTCTGTCCCCTCAGAGCAATAGTCCATCAGCAGCATCTCGTCTGAGCATAACTGAAATGTAAGCTCGTTCTGAAAGCTGTCTGGAAAAACAGGAGTCTCCAGCAAGGAAGACGCTTGATAGTTTGTACGTGTATCGAGTGCAAGCAAAACATTATAGTATCGCTTGCCATCTTTTTCTTTTTTGGGAACAAACTTAACACGTGTCCAATTGAATGCTCCGAAATCAAACTGAAGTGCAGGAACACGGCGACGGAAATAAGGTAATGGTATCCACTTATTCTCATAGAAAGATAATTTGTTCTGACTATCATCGAATGACATAGAGAATATTTCATCCAACAAATAATCGTCTCCTTCGTTATTAACTGCTAACGGATGAACCAAACCATCTTCACGAACTTCATCTGGATTCACTTTTTGCCGAGTCTCAAAGGCTGTAAGATAGCCCTTATCAATGAGTTCCTTCTTATTGTAAAAGTAAGTGTCACCATCGTCTGAATGCACACACTCAACAAGGTCAAGTTTGTGTATACCTTCTTCTTTATCATACCATTCATGAAACCATCTCTTAAAATTCTGCTTGAGATCAATTTCAAGAGGAAAGGTAAATAACTGAATACCAGAATTAGCTATGATTGAATATTCCATATCGCTTATCGTATTTGGGTTATTGATTTTTCACGCTATCGCGTTTATTGCCAATATATTGTTGTTCCTGTTCATAATCTTCAAACGAAGTCGTGACAAGCACCATCATTCCTGGCCTTACGACATTGACCAATTCCACAAGGTCATTATTATTCAGACGAATACAGCCCTCTGTGGCACGTGTACCAATAGAAAGAGGATCATGCGTTCCATGAATACCTATACCTTTGTTTCCAGGAGTGTCCAGACGGATAAAATAGGGACCATAGGCTCCCTGTATTTCTCCTCGACCATCTCCAAAATCATGTGTACGTTCAGAGGCATCTTCTATCGACTGAACAAAAAACATACCTTCTGGCGTCTTCATATCTCCGACTTTATGCTTCTGACCAAAATTTTTACCGCAGGCAATTCCATAGTCCATTAGTCTTGTTCCTTTGTAATCATATACTCGCAATCGCATATCTTGCTTTGAAACAACAATGATACGTGCTTCAGGAATATCATCTAACTGTTTCTGAAAATAGCCATATAATCCCACCAAGCCACCAACTGGTACTATGAATGTGATCGTATATAGAAGAAACAAGCCATAGTTCCTTGCTTTTTTCGATTTAGTTTTATCTTGCATAATAATAGTCAACTTCTACATCCGAGCCATCATAACAATACACATTTTCTATGTATTTTGCACTTGTATTCTCCTCATAAACCAATGTAGGTTTCTCTGTCTCATCAAAACAGAACAGCAGAAAGCGGTGAGCTCCTGTTTTAATATTTGTAATGATGACAGCAAAGTCTGTAAATTTAGAATCACTATTAATTGCACGACCAAACCAGACACTGTTAGGTGTAACTCCTTTGGAGCGAGTAAATACTTGCCACTGATTGTCAGAATTAGGCACAACTTGTGGCGTAACAGATCCTAACTCACTCTGAGAAATGCTTCCTATATAATTATGTTCTTTAAAATAATTCAATAGGGCTCTACGACATTTAACTGTCTGAATAATTTCACGCGATGAGGCATCACCAAAAATACTATTCAGTCGGTAGAAATCAGACTTCTCTACAATATAGTTTGATGCGATGAATCCGCGTTTGCCAGTCGCATCTTTTACTTCACTCCAATCCGCCTCGTGAGAATATGTGATCAGCTCGCTACCAAATGGTATTGACCCTATTTTGTTGTATTCGGCACCTGCCGATTTAGAAGAACGGAGATTGGTCATATTTGAAATCGTATAATACCGAGGCGCTTCACGATCTATTTTTGCAGGCAAATAAACCTTATTATAGTAAAAATACCCACCTATGACTGCGCAAAACAACAATACAAGAACAGGAACAAGCCAAATAAGAGGCGAACGACGTTGTTGCTCTTCTTCATATACAGGTGGAACTATATTCTGATGAGAAACTGGCGTTGGTTGACTTTGAAAATTTGATTTAACAGGCTGTAATACAGGACTATCCTGACTTGTCACACTAATATGTTGATCAGCCACACCATACTGAAATCTGACTTGATTTCCACAAACAGGACATGTATACTCTACCCAATTGTTTCTTATATATTTACGCTCATCGAATTGAAGCGTAGTGTTGCAATGTTGACATTTCGTTCTCATATGTATAGGTAATCACAAAATTGTACTTTTACTCTATAGAGGTCCTAAAGTTCTAAAAGTATAGACAAAAATATAGGCGTGGACCAACAACTTCGTCTACGCCTCCTGAGGTATCACCTAACACAATAAGCCACATAATACAAGTAAAAGCCCACGCCGTATTGCAGGCGTGAGCGTCAAACCTTTACTCTTTGTGGCTTCTTTTCAATTTGGCGATTTTCAGGAAGCAAGAACAAAAAGCTAACGCTTCATTTTCTATATGTCTTTATTTGTTTATGTCATATCAAACTCTTTAATTGATTCATACGGCAAATATATAAAAAAATAATCATATAACAAAAAAAACTATAACTATTTTTATCGAATTATCAACGAACTAATCATTATATGACCATTTTTAAATTAATAATCTACTTTATAACCTTTATTGTTAAACTTCACTATTTTCCGTTCAAATTGCAAACCAGCATGGGTATTTTCGTTATAAACAGAATCATCAACATCTACCATTTCTTGATTGTCATCAATTTCTACATAACCTTTCTTGTAGCTTTTTCTTACAGGCACATAGCCGTCTTCCAAAGCCCAGTCTGGCAAATTTACAGGTTTTATGGGCACTATCCATTTCCCATTTTTATATGACCAGATATAGTAATCATTCCAACTGGACGAATATCCAGAAGAATAAAATGCGATTTCATCGCCTCCATCCCCATCCAAGTCTCCTGCATTTTTAGGTTTACTATTAGGTACATAAATACCATGCGTCTGAACCTTAATAGAAGGAAATTTCTTTTTTGAGAAATAAACATATTCGATATGAGGACCTTCATCACTTTTAGGATTAATTGCATATAAGGTTTCTTCTTTCCCATCTCCATCAAAATCACCAGAAACAGAGCACAATAACTGAAAGCCAGGATGACGTTTCAGTATATCATTCGCAGAAAGTTCTTCTGTCACTTCTACCGAATCTTGCATTTCCATAGTTGAGATGGTATCCGAAAGAGAATCCAACATATTTTGGTTACCAGCCTGTCTACCATGACTCTTAAATAAATAAAAGCCAAGGGCAACCAACAAGACTACGACACCCCCGGCTACGACATAATACTTTCTAACATTTCTTTCATTATTTTCCAACAAGTCTTCATTATTGTTCATCTGTTCACCAGCTGGTGTTTTTATCTGCTGCTTGTTCAACAAGCAACCACATTTTCCACAAAAGAGACTATCGTCACTTATTATGGCTCCACAATTAGGACACTTTTTCATAAAATCTTACTTTAATATATTTTTCTAAAAAATTTCAGTTGAGATAATCAAAAATGCTACAACTTCATGCCCATTTGCATTTATATATCCACATTTTCCATTTTTGACAGCAGCCACCCAAGCTCTTTCTTCTTTAAAATCATCTACCAAATGACCATTAACACATAGTTTCATAGCTTGTAGTTTTCAGTGTTTGTACTAATTTTCCTTTCTACTTCTCTACTTTTGCTTTGCCCACCAATTAGAGAAAACAAAAGTAGAGATAATCATACATGATAAAATTCAATTCTGGTCTGTACATTTATTCTCGCTTTGTACCACAATTCGTACAAAAAGCTTCATTTTCTTTCAATTGCTTTCCGCATATCCTACAAAAAGTTTGAACAGGAAATCTAAAGCCACATGAGCTACAAAAAGCACTTCCCGCGTCGATTACGGCGTGACAATTTGGACATTCCTTCATTGAAACATTTGAAGAAGGCGTGGACGAAGATACATAATCATTATCTCCAACTTCTTGAGAATGAAGATAAAGTGCTATAGTTGCCATCACTGCACAAATCAAAGCCCAAGAAGACCATACAACTAAATCACTAAAAGTGCCTAAATTGAAAAATCCTATCAGAGCTGTCAATCCATATAAAACAATAAGAGAGATATCGTCGCTCTTACCGTTTTTCTTCCAAAGCGAAGTTGCTACAATACCCGAAATCAACAAGCCAAAAGCAACCAACAAGCCCGCAACATCACTTGTGTCTTTAGCGTTTTCTTCTATTGCATTTACAAAACCCACCGCACATGATTGAAAGGTGATAATCAAAAATGAAATCATTGACAAAATGCCAGATACTAATCTCCAGATTTTCATAATTTACGAATTTAATAGTTTAACATAAAATTATTCACAGAGCCTACTATAGTAAGCGATTGTCAGGTCATAAGGTCAAAAAGGTATAGACAGAAAAAAGGCGTGAACCATTCACTTCGTCTACGCCTCCTGAGGTATCGCCAAACACCATAAGCCACATAATACGAGTAAAAGCCCACGCCGTATTGCAGACGTGAGCGTATAACTTTTACTCTTGTGGCTTCTTCTAAATTTGGCGATTTTCAGAAAGCAAGAACAAAAAGCTAACGCTTCATTTTCCTATATGTCTTTATTTGTTTATGTCATATTCTACAATTTAATTGTTTAACATACCGCAAATATATAGAAAACTATCCACACTACCAAACTTTTCTGAAACTTTTTTTAAATTTTATTCCAAAATAAGTCCTATAGCTTATACGACGTGGGCTATATAGTTTTTTTATCGAGGGCAAAGGTACAAAATTAAAATGGAAACAGAAGAAAGGTTTCCGACCATTTCTTCCATTTCCATTTTTTCGCTTTAAGGATTCGCCTTTTTACCATTATCCTGCATCTTACCAAACACATATCCTACTACACTCTGAAAATTATTCTCTGCATAAGCAAAGAGCAATGATTCCTCCACTTCGGGATACTTTGCATGAAAATCTGATGTAATCTTCATGACCTGATGATGAAATTCTGAACTTTTTGTCTTCCATGCCAATCCTACTGTTGGTGATGGAAAGATGGAATCGCAAAAAGAACTTATTGTCTGTCTATAAACTTTATCCAATGCGGCATCCATCTCCTTTTGCCAATTGTGACTTTTTGCATTCTGCCGGACAGTCGAAACTGCCGGACGAGAATTCTGTACAACAATGGGATTTGCAGTTGGATTCTTTGATTTCTGCGGATTCTGGATGAGATGTTTAATTGTATCAGCCTCCTCCTGAACTGACGTATTTTTTATTGCCGAATTCGGCACTGAAGAGAACTTGAACACGAAAGAAAGCAATAGAAAGGAAAATACCACAACGGTTATAGATGCAACCCACATCATATTTTTTCTTACTATCTTCTTTGTTGCCAAAGCTGCCTTTAAATCTGCAATGCTCGGATAACGGTCTTGAGGATTTTTATTCAAACACCTTTTTATCACCTTATTATATACAGGAGGATGTGGCAACAATTCCAATAATTTGCCTACAGCATAAATATCTGTTCTAACATCCACCTTCCTACCGGCAAGCTGTTCTGGTGCAGCATACTGCGTAGTATATCCAGTAGAATCAACAAAAGTATCGGAATAACAGCAGCCCAAATCTACCACTTTTACATCACAACCAATGCGAGTCAACATGATGTTCTCTGGTTTCAAATCGAGATGAAGGACCTGATTGTCATGAAGATATTGCAAAGCACTTAATAATTGACCAACAAACTTATCGAAATGTTCTGCATCTTCAAAGTATGTAGGATGATTTTTCAAGAAAGCCAACAAGTCCTCTCCATCTACATACTCCATTAAGATTTCATCATCATGAAAAGAGACATACCTTACAATATTGGGATGCTCTAATCGAAAACCTATTTCAAATTCTTTCCGTAAGGCCTCCCGAAAAAGAATATTGTCCTCATGCTCTTTTTTTAGCTTTTTCAAAAAATGAAGTTTACCATATATCTTCACACGGTAAGCCTCACATATAAAGCCTGAAACGGGCAAGGGTTCCGCCAAACAAGACTGCTGGTTATCAGAAAAACAAGAATAATCCATCATTTCTCTATCAGCTTTAACGTATCTATCCCTGAAACAACGGCAGCAGAATAGGGACCCAGACATTCATCTCCCCGATAAACATTCCTTGCATAAAAAGGATGATGCAGGATAAAATTCTGGATTTGCAAACGATCACCAAGTTCCAATTTGTTTCCCTCTCGCTCTACCACAACAAAATAATCATCTCCCACATACTCAAAAACTACATGCCGGTCTGGCAAATAAGTTATATCTACCCGATCACCTACAGTCAGATTAGCCGCACGTATTTCGTCCTCAGGAGTATCAAAATCCGAACTATATTTTTCCTCTTGATTTACAACATCTTCCCAATGAACATACCCAAGATATTTTGCCAATACTTCAAGGGTGCTGGCATGAGGAGTACGTTCATCATTTGCAAATCCTAAAAGGCGCTTTAGAGTTGTAGCACCAATATGGATTCCTAAATTACTCTCTATATCAAGCGAGAGAAATTCACAGTCAGACGGCAAATACAAATCATTCCCCGACTTTTTCCGTAACATCTTTATTATATATTCAGGTAATCGCATAGTTTTCGTTTTTTAGTATTATCTTGAACCATAGTTCACTATGCTACAAGACAAAAAATCATCAGTTTTCCAAGACCTTAGAGACACCTATTTATTTGCCGATTGACTCAACACATAGTTATGTCGCCCTAAGTGGCGGTAAAGGTAAGTATTTTTTTGCTTCTATGCAAGAAGACAAGTAAAAAAAACGAAACATCGAAGTACACTTTTGGTACTTTGTAGGGATTTTCCTTTTACAATTAGGGAATTATCCCCATGTTTAAACAATGGAAAGGAGTAACTTTGCACTGACTCTATAAAAGATAAGAGCTCTACTTTCAAAAAAGGGAAGTTAGAGAAGTGCAATAAACACCAACCTTCAAAAACAGTAAAGACAATGAAGAGAAATGAAGTAATGGCAATTATCGCCACCAGCCTGATGCTCTTTGCCTTATGCCTCTCGGCTTCGGCTAAAGACAGAAACAAGAAAGTGATCAACTACAGTACAAGAATTGACGATGACAACAACCGCAAACCAACGGTTACGGTTTGTCCGGAACGTCCCACCCCACCAACTCTCGGTCCGGCATTCTGTCCCGAAGAGGGAACACGCTATGGCTACAGTCTCAGCAACCAAAGCTTCTCCATACTATATAATAAAGTGAAGAAGGCATCGTTCGATGACAACAAGTTCGACCTGATAGAGGTTGCCAGCTTAGGATGCTACTACTCCTGCTCACAGGCTGTCAGACTGATGAAGATTTTCACCTTTGACGACGAACGGCTGAAAGCGCTCTCCATGATGGCGCCCCACATCGTTGATCCTCAGAATGCGACCGACATCTATAAACTGTTCTGCTTTGACAGCGATAAGGAAAAGGCTGGAGAAATCATGAGAAAGTGTAAATAATTGTTCCCCCTCACGCCCCTACTCCATCGTGGAAATCGTGACATCAGAGAAATCATTCATATAGTCGAGCATACAAAGGGTATGGAAACCGCGTTTAGCCTTCAGTTCCATGCTCACCTCCAAAAACTCGCCCTTGGACGTGCGACGGTCTTTCAACTCATAAGACTGGATCTCTACATTGTCTTGTTTCAGACTCTGGATGAGCTGCTTCACACTATCTATCGAGGGAGCCGTAAAGGACAACTCGATTGTGGTGGTTCCCAACTGTGGTATCAGATAGTTGAGCACCTCAAGTCCCAGGAGCACCATCGCGGTCGTGATGACGGCGGCGACAAACATGCCCGTTCCGCAAGCCAGACCTATGGCTGCTGTCACCCATAAGCCGGCAGCGGTGGTGAGTCCTCTCACCACATTCTTCTGGAAGATGATGGTTCCTGCACCTAAGAAGCCGATGCCCGACACCACCTGGGCTGCTACACGGGAAGAGTCTTTCAGGTCGACGCCAAAACCATATTGCGACACCACACAGAAGAGGGCACTTCCCAAGGCTACCAGGAAATGGGTGCGAAAGCCTGCCTCCTTGGCACGATACTCACGCTCTATACCTATCGCTCCGCCCAAGACCATAGCCAACGTCAGCCTTACCATCAGTTCCATATAAGTTGCATCCATAATTGTATTTTTTTTGTAATTTGCTGCCAAATATAAGCAAAAATTACGGGAAAACAACTTCCATCTGCCACTTTTTTGTCCGACAAGCACATTTTTTCTCTTTATTTGCCATTTCAACGTTACTTTCTTGCGAAAATTGACTTTTTATTTGTATTTTTGCAAGCAGACAGAAAAGATTAATACATTATATAATAAACATGGCAACAGTTGACGACAAGAAGATTATCTTCTCTATGGTGGGAGTATCCAAGATTATCCCACAAAATCAGAAACAAATTCTGAAGAACATCTACCTATCGTTCTTCTACGGAGCAAAGATCGGTATCATCGGTTTGAATGGTGCCGGTAAATCTACGTTGATGAAAATCATCGCAGGACTTGAGCAACCTACCCAGGGTGAGGTGGTTTGGAGCCCAGGCTACTCTGTGGGCTACTTGCCTCAGGATCCTCCGCTCGACGAGAACAAGACCGTGAAGGAAAACGTGATGGAGGGTGTGCAGAAAATATACGATGCACTCGCTGAATACGAGGATATTAACAATAAATTCGGACTTGAGGAATACTATGGCGATCCCGACAAGATGGACAAGCTGATGCAGCGACAGGCCGAGGTGCAGGACATCATTGATGCTACCGACGCCTGGAACATCGACTCTAAGCTGGAGCGTGCGATGGATGCACTGCACTGCCCTCCCGGCGACTGGCCCGTAACCAACCTCTCGGGTGGTGAGCGCCGTCGTGTGGCTCTCTGCCGTCTGCTGCTGCAGAAGCCTGATGTCCTCCTGCTCGATGAGCCTACCAACCACTTGGATGCTGAGAGTATCGACTGGTTGGAGCAGCACCTGCAGCAATATGAGGGAACAGTCATCGCCGTCACTCACGACCGATACTTCCTCGACGATGTGAGCGAGTGGATATTGGAACTCGACCGTGGCGAGGGAATCCCATGGAAGGGCAACTACTCGTCATGGCTCGACCAAAAGACCAAGCGAATGATACAGGAAGAGAAGACTGCCTCTAAGCGCCGCAAGACGTTGGAGCGCGAGTTGGAATGGGTACGCATGGCACCTAAGGCCCGACAGGCTAAGGGTAAGGCCCGTCTGAACTCCTACGAGCAGATGCTCAACCAGGAGCAGAAGGAACGCGAGGAGAAACTGGAGATTTTCATCCCTAACGGTCCTCGCTTAGGCAACAAGGTGATCGAGGCTCAGCACGTAAAGAAGGCTTTCGGAGAGAAGGTGCTCTTCAATGACCTTAACTTCATGCTTCCTCCTAACGGCATCGTGGGTGTCATCGGTCCTAACGGAGCCGGTAAGACTACCCTCTTCCGCCTCATCATGGGACTGGAGCAGGCCGACGGTGGCAACTTCGAGGTGGGTGAGACCGTGAAGCTTGCCTATGTGGACCAACAGCACAAGGACATCGATCCTCAGAAGACAGTTTACGAAGTCATCTCGCAGGGCAACGAGACCTTGCGTCTTGGCGGACGTGATGTGAACGCACGAGCCTATATCTCGCGATTCAACTTCTCGGGAACCGATCAGAGCAAGCTCTGCAGTGTGCTTTCGGGTGGTGAGCGCAACCGCCTGCAGTTGGCCTTGGCGCTGAAGCAGGAAGGCAACGTGCTTCTGCTCGATGAGCCTACCAACGATATCGACGTGAATACGCTGCGCGCCTTGGAGGAAGGTCTGGAGGCCTTTGCGGGATGTGCGGTTGTCATCAGTCACGACCGTTGGTTCCTCGACCGTATCTGTACTCACATCCTTGCCTTCGAGGGTAATGGTGAGGTCTTCTTCTTCGAGGGAAGCTACTCGGAGTACGAGATCAACAAGGCCCGCCGTCTTGGCGATACTGAGATCAAGAAGGGTCGCTATCGCAAGTTGATGGAAGAATAAAAATATAAGGATAAAAAATCAGAGAAAATGAAAAAGTTAATGATTATCTCACTGGCTCTTGTATCAATGTTTACAAGCGCCAACGCCCAACTCTTGTATAAGATTTCGGGCAAAGACCTTAAGTCACCATCCTACATCGTAGGAACTTATCATCTGGCACCCGTCAGTTTCGTCAATGCCATAGAGGGTATCCCTGACGCTCTCAACAATACCGAACAGGTATGCGGAGAGCTCGACATGGAAGATATGAAGAAACCAGAGAGTGTACAGAAAATGGCAGCTGCCATGCTGCTCCCTCACGGCAAGACACTCAAGAGCATACTTACCGAAGAAGAGTACACACGACTCAACAAATTGCTCAAGGACCTGACAAGTGCCGATATGAGCAACCCTATCGTGGAGGCTAAGTTTGGCAACATCACACCGCAGGCTCTCAACACACAGCTCACCCTGCTCATGTCGCTCAAGCATGCCCGTGGCTTTGACCCTACACAGTCGTTCGACGACTACTTCCAGAAGTTTGCCAAGCGCAACCACGAGCCTGTCATCGGTCTTGAGACGGTTGACAAGCAGATAGAGGTGCTCTTCAAGAGTATTCCTCTCGAGCGCCAGAAGCAACTCCTGATGTGCCTCGTCGACAACACGGAATATTACAACATGGTAACGCAACGCCTCAGCGACGCCTACTTCTCTCAGAACATGAAGCAGATAGAAGAGGTGATCAGCGAGAAGCGCAACGACAGCTGCGACGACACGAAAGAGGAGTATGCCATCATGTTCGACAACCGCAATGCTGACTGGGTGGCAAAAATGCCTGCTATCATGAGCGACAAACCAACCTTCTTTGCCGTAGGTGCCGGTCATCTGCCAGGCGAAAAGGGTGTGCTCAACCTCCTCAAGCTGGCTGGCTACGAGGTAGAGGCTGTGAAATGATTTTCAAAACAAACAACTATATGAAGAAACTATTTTTATCTCTCGCTTTTCTGCTCCCCATGATGGGAACGATGGCGCAAACCCAGGTAAAGACGGCCGAGGGTATCCTCGAAGGAAAAGACCTCTCGGGCATCAAGGTGTTTAAAGGTGTTCCGTTTGCTGCTCCTCCTGTGGGCAACCTCAGATGGAAGGCTCCACAGCCAGCAAAGCACTGGGACGGTGTGCGCGAGGCTAAAGAGTATGGACCTAATCCGATGCAGGAACCACTCTTCGGCGATATGAACTTCGGAACCAAGGTGAACAGCGAAGACTGTCTATACCTTAATATATGGACTCCTGCCAAGACGATGAAAGAGCATCTGCCCGTATTGATCTATTTCAATGGCGGAGGACTGATGGCTGGAAGCGGAAGCGAGGCTCGATATGCTGGCGACGCGATGGCGAGAAAGGGCATCATCTCTATCACCGCCAACTATCGCGAGGGTATCTTCGGTTTCTTCGCGCATCCACAACTCTCCAAGGAGACCACCTATAAAGGATCGGGCAACTATGGTTTCATGGACCAGGTGGCTGCCATAAAATGGGTGAAAGACAATATCGAGGCCTTCGGAGGCGACCCCAACCGCATCACAATCGTTGGCGAATCGGCCGGTTCGATGTCGGTAAGTGCCTTGATGGCTTCGCCTCTCTGCCAGGGTCTCTTTGCACAGGCCATGGGTTCCAGCGGCTCGGTCATGGGATTCAAAAAGGTGCTTACCCTGAAGGAAGCTGAGCAGAAGGGTGTGGAAATGGCACAGAAAATAGCTGCACAGATGGTCGGTAAGACCGATAAGACAAAGGGAAAGGCAAGCAAGAAGAAAGCCCCTAAGGCTGACATCGACATGCTTCGCAACCTTCCTGCTGAAGAGCTGCTGAAGTTGGCTTCCGTCAAGTCGCGCCCCGTGTACAACATCGACGGATATTTCTTCGTAGAGCAACCAGAAGAGACTTTCGCCAAAGGCAACCAGACCAAGGTGCCTCTGCTCGTGGGCGGCAACAACCAGGAGATGACACCATGGGCTGTACTGATGGGCAAACAGCCTACGGTGGAGAACCTGAAGGCTGGTGCCAAAGCTACTTTCGGCGAAGAGAACATAGATGAATTGTTCCGTCTTTACGGCATCACTACCGACAAGGATGTGCTGGAGCAACCGGGTGTGAACTTGGCTTCTGACATCTTCCTCGACTATTCCACATGGAAGTGGGGCAACATGCACAAGCTGACAAGCGGACAGCCCGTTTACCGTTATCGCTATTGTCATCCCCGTCCTGCCATGGCCATCAAGGGAAAGGTGGCTGCCCTGGCTGGTGGTGTGATAGACGCCAAGGAGGGTGAGGCTCCTGCCCCACAGGACAAGGGTGCCGTACACTCTGCCGATATCGAGTATGCCATGGGCACTCTGCCTACCAACCGTATTTACAACTGGCAACCTGCCGACTACATGATAAGCGACATCTTCAGCCAGTACTACATCAACTTTGTGAAGACTGGCAACCCCAACGGACTGGGTCTGCCTGAATGGCCTTCCACCAACGGTAAAGCCATCGCTCCTGTGCTACAGATCGACGAGAACACGGTGGTAAAGACCGATGCCCAGATGGAGAAGCGATATGAGTTTATCGACCAACTGTTCTGGAAGTAAAGCGGTCAAATGGTTCTCAAAACCAATATAGAAATGAATATAAAATCAATAGGTAGTAAAATAAAAGGAAACCCTACGAAGATGGAGGGGACGGTATATTCGATACTTATCATTTGTGGCATTTCCCACTTTCTGAATGATATGATTCAGTCGATCATCCCCTCCATCTACCCCATCATCAAGGATAAGTTCGACTTCTCGTTCGCACAAATCGGAATCATCACCCTGATGTTTCAGATGGCGTCATCGATTCTGCAACCCTTTACCGGACTGTATGCCGACAAGCATCCACGCCCCTATGCCCTCTCCGTGGGTATGTGTTTCACACTCATCGGTCTGCTGATGCTGGCCTTCTCAGAAAATTATCTGCTGATTCTCCTCTCTGTGAGCATCGTGGGTTTAGGCTCATCCGTGTTCCACCCCACTGCATCACGAGTAGCCCAGTTGGCATCGGGAGGCAGGAAGAGTCTGGCACAGTCCATCTTCCAGGTAGGCGGCAACGGTGGCTCGGCGATAGGTCCTCTCCTTGCAGCCCTCATCATCCTGCCTTTCGGACAGCATGCCATCTCGTGGTTTGCCCTTGCCGCCTTGCTCGCCTCCCTTATCATGATCAGATTAGGGGCATGGTACAAGGCCCGGTTGGCGTATGTGGTGACGCATCCGCAGAAAAACGTCACCCTGAACAACGACATCTCGAAGCGGGCAAAATATGGGGCACTGCTCATCCTCGTGCTGCTCATCTTCTCGAAGTATTTCTATACCTCCTGCATCACGAGCTACTTCACCTTCTTCCTGATCGACAAGTTTGGCATCTCGGTACAGGCTTCTCAGCTGTGTCTGTTCGTCTTTCTTGCCGCCTTTGCCATTGGTACTGTGGCTGGAGGTATGTTGGGTGATAAGTTTGGGCGCAAGTACGTCATCTGGTTCTCTATCCTCGGCGCGGCGCCCTTCGCCCTCATCATGCCCTTCGCCAACCTGTTCTGGACTCTCGTCTGCACCTTCCTTTCGGGATTGATCATTGCCTCGGCTTTCTCGTCTATCGTGGTGTACGCCACTGACCTGATGCCCGACAAGGTGGGTCTCATTGCCGGCATCTTCTTCGGACTGATGTTTGGTTTAGGAGGTTTGGGCTCCGCCTTCTTCGGATGGTTAGCAGACAAGACCAGCATCGAGTTCATCTTCCAGGTAAGCGCCTTCCTGCCTCTGCTCGGCATCATTGCCGGATTCCTGCCTAACACGCAAAAGAAGAGGAAATAAGGGAGAGTTTTTTGGGGAGGAGTTAAGGGAGTTAAAGGAGTTAAGGGAGTTAAAGGAGTTAAAGGAGTTAAAGGAGTTAAAGGAGTTAAGACAAATGCCTTTGTGGACATGAAATTAAACAGCACACCCTACCATACAGGTCAAAAAAAAATCTTCAACATCCTCAAAAAATCTCCAACATTCCCAAAAACTCTTCAACTTCCCAAAAATGTAGGGTGAAAAACTTGCATATAAGAAAATAATCATGTATATTTGCTGCGTGATTATACTAACTCAACTATTGCAAATGGGGAAGTTAGAGAAGTTAAATTAAAAAGCAGTAAAGTATGAAAAAGAAATTGGTATTGACAGCAGCCGTTATCGCTGCTCTATCTGTTGGATCTTGCAATAGCAAGAAGACCAACGCTCCTGAGACCGATCAAGACAGCCTCAGCTATGCAGAAAAAGATTCGCTTGATTCAAACGACTTTGTACTCGACTCTATTGCAGGTACTTACGAGGGAACACTTCCTGCTGCCGACTGTCCTGGCATCAAGACCGTACTGACCCTCAATGCAGACAGCACCTACCAGTATTCTGCCGACTACATTGACCGTAAAGACGGACACGACGAGGCAAGCGGAATCTACAAACTCCTGTCGCACGGTGTGATAGAAATCACCCGTCCTTCGAGTGGAGAAACTTCTTACTATAAGGTAAGAGATGCTCATAGTCTCATCATGACCGACTCTATCGGTAACGAGCCAGAAGGCGCCATGGCCAAGCACTATGTGCTGACCAAGAAGTAAGAAAAGACAAACGTCAGGCTACACCCAACAGCTCTATCTCAAAAATAAGGGTAGAGCCACCGGGGATGCCTGGCTGTGAGAACTTGCCATACCCCATCTCTGCAGGTATGTATATTTCCCACTTGGCGCCTACCGTCATCTGTTGCATGGCGACAATCCATCCTTCTATCAGTTCGCACAGGCGAAATGCTACAGGAGCTCCACCACGGCTGGAATCAAACTTCTTGCCGTTGATGGTCCATCCCGTATAGTGTGCCGTAACGATGCTTCTTCGGCCTGGTTTGGCACCATCAGGATTGCCTGCTTTCAGCACTTTATAATAGATGCCACGGGGCAAGGCCTGTACGCCTTCCTCGCGAGCCTTCTCTTCTAACCAACGCTTGTTGGCTTCTACGTATTCTCTTTTTGCCATTTTTGGGGGGCGATTAATGATGTTCTGGCACAATGGCAAGATACACCAAGTCGTGGTCGGTGAGGTTCTCCATATAGTGGGCATGGTTCATGGGGCAGTAGTGTACCTGTCCGGCACGTACCTCCTCCACACTGTCATCATAGTGGAATGTAGCCGTTCCGCTTATCACAAACACCACCTCGCAGTTGCCCTCGTGGGTATGCAGTCCTGTGGTAGCTCCCGGACGAAGTGTAGAATACATGATCTTCACCTTGTCGTCCACGAAGTTTCGAGTGTCCAACTTTCCTTTTCCTCCCTTGAAGCCCTCGAGATGAGCCTCAGCAATTTTTTCAAAATCTATTACCATATTTTTATTTGTTGAATTTTAGCCGGGTTCAGAAGTAAAAGTCCTACACCAAGGCATCGAGATGTTTTTTCAGCTCTTTCAGCTCATCGCGCACACTGATGAGCGTCTCCAGAACATCTGAAGATTTCTCAGCGCCAGTCCTGTTCTGTGACAGATACTTGCGGGCAGCAGCAATCTTGAGGCCCTTCACCTTGATGAGCGAATAGATGACCTTTACCTGCTCTATGTCCTTCTCGGTATACTGACGAACCTTGTTGGATGTGACCTTGGGTTTGAGGAAAGGAAACTCTTTCTCCCAGTACCTCAGCGTAGACTCGTTGACACCCACTTCCTCGGCCACTTCCTTAATGGAGTAGTACAATTTGACGTTTTTATCTGTTTTCAGAGCCATAATTTGCAACTTTTTATCAAACAATGATTAATTGATTTGCAAATTTAAGCAATTCTTCTTATCTTTGCAAAGAATTTCGGAAAAAAATAAAGATTAATACAAAATAGATATGATGACAGCTAATGAAGTGCGCGAATCCTTCAAGAAATTCTTCGAAGGCAAAGGCCACAAAATTGTTCCATCAGCACCTATGGTTATCAAGGATGACCCTACGCTGATGTTTACAAATGCTGGTATGAACCAGTGGAAAGACATCATCCTCGGTACAAAGGACCCAGGTAAGGATGTACGTCGTGTTGATACTCAGAAATGTCTCCGTGTTAGCGGTAAGCACAACGACCTCGAAGAGGTAGGTCATGATACTTATCACCACACCATGTTCGAGATGCTCGGTAACTGGAGCTTCGGCGACTACTTCAAGGAGGGTGCCATCGATATGGCATGGGAATACCTCACTGAAATACTGAAGCTCAACCCTGAGGACCTCTACGTTACCGTGTTCGAGGGCTGCAAGGAGGAAGGTCTGGAGCGCGACAACGAGGCTGCAGGTTACTGGGCAAAGCACGTACCTGCCGACCACATCATCAACGGCAACAAGCACGACAACTTCTGGGAGATGGGCGATACGGGTCCTTGCGGTCCTTGCTCAGAGATCCATGTTGACTCTCGTACTCCTGAGGAGAAGGCTCAGGTGCCAGGCCGTGAGTTGGTAAACAAGGACAACCCACAGGTAATCGAAATCTGGAACATCGTGTTCATGCAGTACAACCGCAAGGCTGACGGTTCTCTCGAACCTCTCCCTATGCACGTCATCGATACAGGTATGGGCTTCGAGCGCCTGGTTCGCATGCTGCAGGACAAGCACTCTAACTATGATACAGATATCTTCCAGCCAATCATCAAGGAAATCGAGGCTATCTCTGGCAAGAAGTATGGCTTTACTACTCCTACTGGTGAGAATGGCGAGGGTAAGGATGAGCAGGAGAAGGTTGACATCGCTATGCGTGTTTGCGCCGACCACCTCCGTGCCGTAGCCTTCTCTATCGCCGACGGTCAGTTGCCAAGCAACGCCAAGGCTGGTTACGTCATCCGCCGTATCTTGCGCCGTGCCGTACGTTACGCTTACACATTCCTCGGTCAGAAGCAGGCATTCATGTACAAGCTCGTCAATGTATTGGTAGAGCAGATGGGTGCAGCCTTCCCAGAGTTGCCAGCTCAGCAGGAGCTCATCACCCGCGTGATGAAAGAGGAAGAGGATTCATTCCTCCGCACCTTGGAGAAGGGTATCAACCTCCTCAATGGCGATATGGACGAGCTCAAGGCTCATGGCGAGACTCAGCTCGACGGCGTGAGCGCATTCCGCCTCTTCGATACCTACGGTTTCCCTCTCGACCTGACAGAGCTTATCTGCCGTGAGAATGGTTACACCGTAGACGCAGCCGGTTTCGACGAGGAGATGAAGAAGCAGAAGGAGCGTGCCCGCAATGCTGCTGCCGTAGAGAACGGCGACTGGGAAGTACTGAAGGAAGGCGACCAGAACTTCGTGGGTTACGACTATACAGAATATGAGTGCCACATCCTGCGCTACCGCAAGGTGACACAGAAGAAGAACAGCTTCTACGAGTTGGTACTCGACAACACTCCATTCTATGGTGAGATGGGTGGACAGGTTGGTGACAAGGGTGTACTCGTCAACGAGGACGAGACCATCGAGATTATCGACACCAAGCGCGAGAACAACCAGAGCATCCACATCGTGAAGAAACTGCCAAAGAACCTGACAGCTGACTTCATGGCTTGCGTAGATATCGACAGCCGTGAGGGCAGTGCTGCCAACCATACTGCCACCCACCTGCTCGACTACTGTTTGAAGCAGGTACTGGGCGATCACGTAGAGCAGAAGGGTTCTTATGTAGACAAAGACACCTTACGTTTCGACTTCTCTCACTTCCAGAAGGTGACTGATGAGGAGCTTCGCCAGGTAGAGCGCAAGGTGAACGAGATGATACGTGCCGACTATCCTCTGGACGAGCACCGCGACACTCCTATCGAGGAGGCTAAAGAGCTTGGCGCCATCGCCCTCTTCGGCGAGAAGTATGGCGACAAGGTTCGTGTGGTTCGCTTCGGTCCTTCTGCAGAGTTCTGTGGTGGTATTCATGCCAAGAGCACCGGTAAGATTGGTTTCTTCAAGATTATCTCCGAGAGCAGCGTAGCAGCCGGTATCCGCCGTATCGAGGCTTTGACAGGCAAGGCTTGCGAGGAGGCCATCTACGGTTTGCAGGATACCATCGTGGCACTGAAGGGCTTGTTCAACAATGCCAAGGATCTCGAGGGTGTCATCAGAAAGTACATCGACGAGCACGATGCCTTGAAGAAGGATGTTGAGAAGTTCCAGGCTCAGGCTGTGGAGCGTGCCAAGGATAAGCTCGTAGAGAATGCCAAGGAGGTGAACGGTGTGAAGGTTGTCACAGCCGTATTGCCAATGGAGCCAGCAGCTGCCAAGGATTTGGTATTCAAGGTTCGCGAGGCATTGCCAGAGAACATGATCTGCGTGGTAGGTTCTGTATATAACGACAAGCCTATGCTCAGCGTGATGTTCAGCGATGACATGGTGAAGGATCACGGTTTGAACGCTGGTAAGATGATTCGCGAAGCTGCCAAGTTGATTCAGGGCGGCGGTGGCGGTCAGCCTCACTATGCTCAGGCTGGCGGTAAGAACAAGGACGGCTTGAGCGCAGCAGTAGATAAGGTTGTAGAGTTGGCTCAGCTGTAATATTACATATAATATAAGGTATAAAGACAAAGTAGCAAAATATATAATGTGCTACTTTGTCTTTTATTTTAAGAACCCCAAATATTAGCAACGAAATGAAATTTTTCAAAAGTCCAGCCTTCCGATTAGGCTTAATACTAGTATTTCTAAGTGGAACAACTAATGCCAACGCTCAATTTTTCAAAAAGTTAGGCAAAGCAATTCAAAAAGCAGCAAATACCATTGAAGAAATTACTCAACCAACTAACGAGCCTACAACTCGTACAATGAAAATATACAAACAGCCGGATTCTTTCCAAGCAGACTCTACAAGCAATAAAAAAGAAATTACGGAAGGAACTTTAAATAGATGGAACAATGCTGCCCAAACTGCCTCTCAAATAAATAGTAAACCTGGCAACACTATCACTAACTCTAGCAAAATAGGCGGCAAGTTATTACCAGGACAAAGAATAGCACTAGCCGTTCAACAGAGAGCAGAATACGAGAAACAATTCTACATCAATGATACCATCTATAAAAAGGAACAATTAGGTGAATATAAGACATTTGAACAAATGAAAAAAATATATGCTTTAACTGATAATTCAAAACAAGCATATGCTTTCTTAGTAGAACCTATTCAAATTTTTGCTCCTTGGGGAGGTAAAGATGGATTAGTTAAGATTGCTAATTCGCCAACACTTTACACAACACTCCAAAATCTACTTGCCAAATATAAAGAATGGCAAAAAACAGCAATCAGCAACAATGTTGGAGCATTTGAGAAAAAAATAGACATCGAAATTCCTATAGAAACCATGACTTTTTATAGGGGTAAAGAAATACATGCAGGAAAATGGGATAATAAAAAGTTCACATTTATATATAAAAATGCGACAAAACCTCCTGTTCTAACATGCACCGGAACTTGGAAAGGCATGAATGATGATATTGCTCAATTAACTATTGCATTTAAAAATGAGCAAGAACTCTGTGATTTCATTGCGTTTTTTAATCCAAAAGAATTGAAAAAAATGATAGACTTCCAAAAACAAGGAGGATTATTCCATTAAAGTATTTAATATAAAGATTTTTTAAAAAAAACATCAACTTTCTACATAATGAAGTTGATGTTTTTTTGTTGAAGCAATTACAAAAAGTTGCCGGGAAAAACTAGTAAAAGAACTATCTCTATTATTTCTAAGAAAAAAATAATAATCTAAATTATTTTTTATATCATTGCCAACCTTACAATTGCAGTAAGGGAAGCAAAAAATGACAATTGCTACGTTTTATCATCTCACATAAAAGATAAAAATCCATAAAATATTCGCAAAAATAGCGAACACTAATTATAAAGTATTATCTTTGCAATCAATAAAACATATATAATTATGGAAATAATATTTGAAGAGGATTATCTCCGAGAATTATATTATGAGGGTAAAGCGCATAACAAAAAGTATCGCTTCCAACCTCAAATCATAAAGAAGTACGTTCGAGTTATTGACCTTATGGCATCCTTGAACAGTACAGCTGATTTTTATCGCTACAAAGCTTTACATTACGAAGTTCTTGTGGGTGATAAGAAAGATCGTGAATCTGTTAGAGTCAATGACCAATATAGAATAGAGTTTCATTCTGAAGTTGTTGGCAACGAAAAACAAATCACGATATGTAATATATTAGAATTATCAAACCATTATAAATAAAAAACAGCATTATGTCAAACTTAGGTTTTGGTTTTTACCCAACTCACCCTGGTGAGATTTTGAAAGAAGAATTAGAAGAACGTGGCATTTCGCAAAGAAAATTTGCGGAAAGTATTGGTATGGGATATTCCGTACTCAACGAGATACTGAATGGCAAACGTCCCGTTACCACAACTTCTGCTCTGATGTTTGAGGCTGCATTAGATATTCCTGCAGATTCTCTCCTAAAATTGCAGATGAAATACAATATGCATACTGCTCGAAAAGATAATGCTTTGGTAGAAAAACTTAAGCAGATTCGCAAAGTTGCAGCCATACTGTAAAATATATAATAAGGTATAGATATGGTAATGAAGAATCCTTTTGTCACAAACGGTTACGCCGGTCCGGAATACTTCTGCGACCGTGTGGAAGAAACCCAGCACATCACAGAGATGCTGACCAATGAGAATAACATGGCTCTGATTTCCCCTCGACGCATCGGAAAGACAGAGCTGATTCACCATTGCTTTGCCCAGCCAGTCATCCAAAAAGATTATTATACTTTTATCATAGACATCTATTCAACCAATTCCGTCAGCGATCTGGTCAATATGTTCGGCAAAGCCATCATTGACGAACTTCGTCCTAAAGGCAGAAGCGCTTGGGAGAAATTCCTGATAGCGCTCTCTTCTCTCCGTTCAGAAATCTCTTTCGATATCAACGGAGCTCCAGTTTGGGGAATAGGCATCGGCAACATAGTAAATCCCGAAATTACGCTTGATGAGATATTCGCTTATCTCAACCAAGCCGACAAGCCATGTCTTGTTGCCATCGACGAGTTTCAGCAAATCACCAACTATGCCGACAATCGCATAGAGGCATTGCTCCGTACCTACATCCAGCGATGCACCAATGCCCACTTCATCTTCTCGGGCTCTCACCGTCATCTGATGGCAGAAATGTTCACATCCCCTGCCCGCCCTTTCTATCAGAGCGTAACGCTGATGAACCTGAAGCCGCTGGATGTGGAAAAATACAAGGAGTTTGCCACAGCCAAGTTCGAGGAACGCAACAAACATCTCGATGCAGCCATTATCGGAGAACTCTTCGCCCGTTTCGGTGGTGTCACTTCATACATCCAGCGAGTAATGAATGTTCTCTTCCTCAAGACTCCCGAGCAGGGTACCTGCACTCTGGATATGGTAGATGACGCCATCAACTACAATCTCAACATGGCATCAGACACCTACGAGACCCTTCTACGCCAGATGCCGGAAAAGCAGCGCAATGTCTTCATTGCCATCTCTGCAGAGGGCGAAGCCAGAAGCGTAAAGAGCGGAGCCTTTGCCAAGAAATACCACCTCCCATCACCAAGTTCTGTCAACTCTGCCTTGAAGGGATTGTTGGAAAAAGATTTCATCACCCAGCAGGATGATGCCTACGTGGTATATGACAAGTTCTTCGACTTGTGGTTGAAAAAGTATATGAAATAGTTTGAGGCAGCACTATATATTCCAGCAGATTTGCTCATAAAATTGCAAAACATATACATATTTAATATGGCTATTATAAAGACTGTAGAGGGAAAGACTCCTCAATGGGGAAAGAATTGTTTTATCGCTGAGAATGCCGTACTGACCGGCGACTGTATCCTTGGTGATGACTGCAGCATCTGGTATAGTGCGGTATTACGCTCAGACGTAGATGCCATCAGATGTGGAAACAGAGTGAATGTACAGGATTGCGCCTGCATTCATCAAACCGGTACGATGCCTTGCATCCTGGAGGATGATGTATCTGTGGGACATGGTGCCATCGTCCACGGAGCCACAGTCAGAAAAGGCGCACTCATCGGAATGAATGCCACTGTACTTGACAAGGCTGACATTGGAGAAGGGGCTATTATTGAAGCAGGTGCTGTAGTTACCCATGGCACCAAGGTTCCTGCACATGAGATTTGGGCGGGTATTCCTGCCAAAAAGGTGAAGACCTGCGCTCCCGGACAAGCCGAGGAGTTTGCCAAGCATTATTCCGGATACATCAAGGACTGGTATCTGAAGGAAGATTGATAGAAAGGTATCTTGGCAAGGAGAC